>Ga0210406_10000206_pt1 | contig 90853 bp, 75 predicted proteins | sample IncBWC30MmetaG_FD_155454 | JGI IMG/M metagenome (GOLD analysis project Ga0210406, IMG submission 155454) | Forest soil microbial communities from Barre Woods Harvard Forest LTER site, Petersham, Massachusetts, United States - Inc-BW-C-30-M | ecosystem: Environmental > Terrestrial > Soil >...
GGTGCCAGCTGACGCCGGTCGCACCACTCGGTAACTCCGTCACGCCGCGCGAATTTGCCGCGCAGGATCGAGCCCTTGGCTTCGAGGCGAAGCAGGGCGATGTCGATCTCGTTTGCCGGCTGATGCAGTGCGGTCGCCAGCTGCTCGGCGGTGACTGGCCCAGAGTGCATCATCCAGCCGGTGACCATTGCCAGGCGGGCATCGTCGGCAGTTGGCGACTCGCGTTCGGCGGAGTCGACCGGAGATTCCAGTTCCGAATCGGGATAGAGCGCGCGGAAGCTGGTCAGCTTCTCGGCAGCTACCCAGAACGAACGACCTGCCACGCGCGCGCGTGCGGCGCGACGCTGCCTTTGTAAATCAGAGAAGAACGTGGCCCAGGTTGTGACTCCTATGTCACCTGTGGCACAGCCGCCCTCGGCTGTGTTCGATGCAGGCGACATAAGCGAGAACCTGTCCAAAAGAGAACTGTTCAGTGCATTGGTAACAAATGCAGCATCACTTGGGTTGACCTTGGGCAGAGCCACAGCCGAGGGCGGCTGTGGCACAAAGTCATTAGAGGACAGTGCTCCAAGTGTACAAAAGTGCTCGGGCAGAGTTATCCACGTGAGCAACGCATCGTGCAGCTCATCGGCATCACGAACGTCGGGCCAGGCCTCGTTGCGGACCTGCTCGATAGCGCTCAGGTCGAGGCCACCCACCTCCTGCAGTACCGAATCGGGAAGCGTACGCCGCATCTCCACGGCGCGGGCGCGGCGCTCTTCGAGCGGAGCATCGTCCAGGTAGGCATACGGCGCAGAGTTCAGGATCTCGTGCGAAAACTGTGAGGGCACGGGAGTATCGACGGCGAGCAGGCGAATCGAGCCGTCCGAGATGCCGTGCAACAGGTTCTTCAGGCCATCGATGTCCATTGCTTCGGTGAGGACATCTTTCATGACCTCGCGAACCAGCGGGTGATCCGGAATCTTGATGTCGCCCTCGATGTTCTCCTGGCAAGCTGCAACATCGGGGAATACCGAGGCTAGAAGATCGTCGGAGCGAATGCGTAGAATCTGCGGCGGAATCTTCTTTCCATTCCGGTACCGCAGCAGTGCGAGCGCTCGCCCGGCATCCCAGCGCCACCTGGTCTTGAAGATGGGCGAGTCGAGTGCGGCCTGTTCCAGCACCTCCTGCACGCTCTCCTCGCGCAGAAACTCGAAGACATCCGCCAGCGGGAAGCTGTGCTGCTCGGCCAGAGCGATGTTCAGGCCGTTCTCAGTGGCCGAAGCCTGCAACTCGAAGTTGAACGAGCGGCAAAAGCGCTTGCGCAGAGCAAGTCCCCAGGCCTTGTTGATGCGCGCGCCCAGGGGAGCGTGGATCACGAGCTGCATGCCGCCGCCTTCGTCGAAGAAGCGCTCGGCAATCAGCGTGGTTTGCGTGGGCACAGCCCCGAGCACTGCCCGTCCGGTGACGATGTATTCCACGATCTGCTCAGCGGCAGAGTCGTCCATGTGGCATTCGTTCTTCAGCCACCCGACGGCCGATGCCACTTCGGGAATGTTCTGCGAGATTCCAACTGGAGTCACGTTAGGCGTGAGTTCATCCACCTTGGCGCGGATCGCCGCAACCTGATGCGACAGCTCGGGAGTTCGCGCCGGAGCCTCGCCGCGCCAGAAAGGAATGGTTGGCGCCGCGCCTTGCGCGTCTTCCACAACCACGCGTCCCGCAGACTCAACGCGATGAATGCGCCAGCTGGTGCTGCCCAGCAGCATCACGTCACCGCGCTGGCTCTCGACAGCAAAGTCTTCATCGACCGTGCCGACGACCGCTTCTTCGGGCAACGCAACCACGGTATAGAGCGAATTGTCAGGGATCGCGCCACCATTGGTGACGGCGATCATGCGGCTGCCGCGACGAGCTTTGAGCAAGCCATTCACGCGATCGCGATGGAGGTAAGCTCCGTATCGTCCGCGGCTGGCGGCGATACCGTCGGAGAGCACGGTCACGATCTCCTCGAAGTCGCGCTCGGTCAGATTGCGATAGGGATAAGCGCGACGCAACACGTTGAACAGATCCTGCTCAGGCCAATCGTCGGCAGCGCACATGGCGACGATCTGCTGTGCCAGCACATCGAGCGGAGCCTCAGGAATCATCAGCGCATCGAGTTCGCCGGCTTCGATGGCACCAACGAGCGCAGCGCATTCGATCAGCTCGTCGCGGGTGGTGGCAAAGATGCGGCCTTTGGGAATGGCTCCGCGCCAGTGCCCGGCGCGTCCGACGCGCTGCAGCATCACCGCAATCGACCGCGGCGAGCCAATGTGACAAACCAGATCGATGTGCCCGACATCGATACCGAGTTCGAGCGAAGCGGTGGCCACCAGCGCCTTGAGTTCGCCTTTTCGCAAACGAGACTCAGCGTGCAAACGCAGCTTGCGCGAGAGGCTGCCGTGGTGCGCAGCGACCGCGTCTTCACCGAGCCGGTCGGCGAGACAGTGTGCGATGCGCTCCGCCAAAGAGCGTGTATTCACGAAGATGAGCGTGGAGCGATGCTGCTCGGTGAGCTGTGCGAGACGGTCATAGACCTCGTCCCACATTTCGTGGGTCATCACAGCCGACAGTGGGCTCGGAGGAACTTCCACGGCGAAATCCAGCCGCCGCTTATGACCAACATTCACAATCTCCGGCTCCCCCGAGGCGCCAGCGAGGAATTTAGCGACGAGTTCTATCGGCTTCTGTGTAGCCGAGAGCCCGATGCGCACCGGCTTGCGATGGGCGAGCACATCAAGACGTTCAAGCGAGATGGCAAGATGCGCGCCGCGCTTGTCGTCGGCGATGGCGTGGATTTCGTCCACGATCACGGTCTCCACATCGCGCAGCAGTTCGCGGCTCTTCTCTGCCGTGAGCAGGATGTACAGAGACTCGGGTGTGGTGACCAGAATGTGTGGCGGCGACTTCAGCATGCGCTGCCGATCGGCGGAAGGCGTGTCCCCGGTACGCACAAAGGTGCGGATCTGGGGCATAAGCAACCCGCGTTCGCCAGCCAGCCGCGCAATCTCCGCCAGCGGCCGCTCCAGGTTCGTCTGGATGTCGTTTCCCAGCGCCTTCAGCGGCGAAACGTAAACGACTTCAATCTTGTTCTCGAGCTGGCCGGTGACCGCTTTGCATATCAGCCGATCGATGCAGGCAAGGAACGCGGCAAGAGTCTTACCTGATCCAGTAGGCGCGGCGATGAGTGTGGAGCGTCCAGAGAGGATACGAGGCCAGCCCTCCTCCTGCGGCTCAGTGGGCGTGCCGAATTTCGAGACAAACCACTCTTGGACCAGCGGATGCGCCCAGGCAAGCGCCTGTGGGACATCCAGCTCTACACCCCTCCCCTCCTCTTCTTGCGTAAATTCTGTCATCTACAGTACTTAGACTAAGAACCAATGGAGATTTCTGGAGTATTGAACACAAGATCTTCCCAAACAAACCCCGGGGTAACCCCGGATTTCCCACAGCGTAACGCCGAAATTTCCGCGGCGTTACCCCGACTTTTCCACGGCGTTACCCGAGGCTTCCTTCAGCCTACCCAAGAGCCACGCCGTCATTGCGCAAAAAAATCGCAAAGTCCCTTCTGATCCCATGAAGTCCCTAGGGATATCCCATGTTTAATCCCTTGGGATCTCATGCGATATCCATCGATCCTTGCGATGGATGAACAATTAAATTGCCGGATCGGCACTAAGAACACTAAGAAAAGGAACGAATGACTGGCGGCTGAACTCAGACGCAGAGATTGAAGGCCAACAAGTTGCACTGAGTCATTATAGGCGAATAAAAGGCAAATAGTCAAGGAGTGGCAAACGCTTTGGAGTTCCGCTTCTGGCAAACTAGGCTGAAAGGATGTTGCGCAAGAGACCATTGCTATTCGCTGGCTGCGTACTGGTTGCAGCGTCTGTAATTCTGTATGTCGGATTAGAGATTTCAGTCGCTCACGAACAAGCGTTAAGCCCCGGCGAAAAGAGTCTCGGCGTTGCGGTGCTCGGCATGCTCCTTGGTATTCCCATGATCTTGACGGGTGCCACTGGAGCCATGATGCTGGCTTTCTGTGTGCTTCGGGCTTTCTATCGGCGATCATCTTCAAACTGAGCCGCTAGGCAAAACCGAATCGCGTTAGCCACGTCTAAAATGATCGAAACGGAGGCGCCCATGAAGCGTCGCGAGTTCCTCGTCCGTTCCGCCTACGGTTTGGGAGTTGCCTGGCTAAGCTCTCATCCTTTCGCCAGCAATCTCCTCAGCCAGACTCTCCCCCGCCGCTTCGCCGCGACCGACACAGTCACACTGGGCAAGACGGGAATCAAGACCAGCCGCCTTGCAATGGGAACCGGCACCGTCGGGTACGGACACACGTCTCATCAGAGCTCCATGGGAGTTAAGGGACTCTCCGAGCTGCTGCTGAATGGCTACGATCATGGTCTGCGCTTCTTTGACACTGCGGATTCCTATGGGAGTCATCCGCACGTGGCCGAGGCGATTCGGCAGCTTCCTCGCGACAAGGTCACGGTGATGACGAAGACTTGGGCGCGCGATGCGCAGACCGCGCGTGCCGATCTTGATCGCTTCCGCCGCGAGCTGAAGACCGACTATCTCGACATCTGCCTCATGCACTGCCTGACAGAAGCTGATTGGACTACGCGTTTCCGCGGCGTGATGGACGTGCTCTCAGAGGCAAAAGAAAAAGGCATCATACGAACTCATGGGTGCTCGTGTCACAGCATCGAAGCACTTCGTGCAGCCGCGAAGTCTCCCTGGGTGGAAGTTGATTTGGTACGCATGAATCCCATCGGCTCGCACATGGATGCCGAACCTGAAACGGTAGCCAGCGTCATTCGAGAAATGCGAGCGGCAGGAAACGGAATCATCGGAATGAAGATTCTCGGCCAGGGCGATCTGAGCAAGCGTCAGGACGAGGCGCTTAAGTTCGCCCTCTCGCTCGGAACACTCGACGCATTCACGATCGGCGCGGAGAGCAAAACAGAACAGGAAGATTTGATTCGTAGAATCGGTGCATCGGCTTAAGAGCCGGCGAACTCTTTTGCTGGTGGACAAAAGCACCTCCCGCTACCGCAGGGGTTCTGCAACCGACTTCGCCCTTCAGTAGAATTTCCGGGGAGGCTTTTATGAAGCGTCGCGAGTTCATGAAGGGAATCGCCATGACCGGAATCGCCTCTTCTTTCGACCCAGTTCTCAATGCATCGACAGGTTCGATTCCGAGACGGACGCTCGGCCATACTGGAGAGAAGGTCTCAATCGTGGGACTCGGTGGGTACCATATTGGGAGCCAGAAGGATGAAAACGAGAGCATCCGCATCATCCGAACCGCGCTAGATGAAGGAATCAACTTCCTCGACAACTGCTGGGACTACAACGAGGGACAAAGCGAGATCCGCATGGGTAAAGCTCTGGGCGATGGCTATCGGCAGAAGGCTTTCCTCATGACGAAAATCGATGGTCGAGATGCGAAGTCCGCCGCCAATCAGATCGACGAATCACTGCGTCGCCTTCAGACCGACCGCATCGACCTGCTGCAGTTTCACGAAATCATTCGCATGAACGATCCAGAGCGCATCTTCGCCTCTGGCGGCGGCATGGAGGCGGCCGTGAAAGCGAAGCAGGCGGGCAAGATCCGTTACATCGGATTTACCGGACACAAGAGCCCTGAGATTCATCGTCACATGCTCGAACTGGCAGATCAGAACAAGTTCCTGTTCGATAGTGTGCAGATGCCGCTCAACGTAATGGACGCGCATTACCACAGCTTCGAGAAAATCGTTCTTCCCATATTGGTCAAGAAGAACATCGGTGTATTGGGAATGAAGCCGATGGGAGACAAGATCATTCTCCGCAGCAAAGCGGTCACGCCGGTTGAGTGTCTGCACTACGCGATGAGCCTGCCTACCAGCGTCGTGGTCACAGGGTGCGATTCGATCGATATACTTCAACAGGCGCTGAAGGCTGCACGGGACTTTAAGCCTTTGGATGAAGGGCAGCGCACAGCGCTGTTGGCTAAAACGGCCGCTCCGGCGAAGAATGGTGAGTACGAGCAGTACAAAACCACCACGAACTTCGACGGCACGGTTCACAATCCGCAATGGTTAGGTTGAACGCACTGATGGCGCCTGGAAAATAAAATCATGTCCGCACTCGGAGCACGCTCGCTCACTATCGACCTTGATCAGAAAGAGCAAGCTTTACGCGCTCGACTTGCGTCGTTGGGAAGCGTGCTGGTCGCTTATTCCGGCGGAACGGATTCCGCATTCCTGGCGTGGGCCGCTCACGAAGTGCTTGGAGAGCGCATGCTGGCTGTATTGGCAGATTCTCCCAGTCTTCCCCGCCGCGAGTTGAAACTGGCCATTGAATTCGCAGAGCACTGGCATATTCCGCTGAAGGTGATTGCGACTCAAGAGATGGACCGACCAGAGTACACGCGCAACGACGCGGCTCGCTGCTTCCACTGTAAAGACGAACTGTTCACCGTTATGGAGAGAGAACGCGATCAGTTGGATTTTGACTACATCGCGTATGGTAAGAACCTCGACGACGAGGGAGATTTTCGTCCGGGACAACGCGCTGCTGCGCTGCACCGCGTCCTGAGTCCTCTGGCAGATGCAGGGCTCAGCAAGGTCGACATTCGCACTTTATCTGAGCGTGCTGGTCTGCAGGTGTGGAACAAGCCTGCCTCTGCTTGTCTGTCATCACGCATTGAATATGGACGTCCGGTTACTCGCGAGGCCCTGGCGGCGATCGAAGCCGGAGAGGATGCGCTTAGAGAGCTGGGATTCAAACAGGCTCGCGTACGCCACCATGGAGACATTGTGCGCATCGAGATCGCGCGCGATGAGCTCGACCGCGCATTCAGTCCCGAAATGGCAGCGCGACTCGTGCCGATATTCAAAAAGCTCGGATTCAAATATGTGACCCTGGATTGCGAAGGATATCGGTCCGGCTCGATGAATGCTGTGCTACCGATTGAGCAGATCGGGCTGGCGAAGTGAGCTTCCTTTGTCGCTTCAAACTGGGATTGGATCGTGTAACCAGGTAAAAGGCATGCGCGTTGCTTATCTAGAGTGCTTCTCGGGAATTAGTGGGGACATGATGCTGGGCGCCCTGCTTCACGGGGGCGTCAAGCCGGAGCTTTTGCAGCAGACGGTAGCCGCACTGAATGTCAACGCCGAGCTTCGCATCAGCCGCGTCGATCGCAGTGGCATTTCTGCGACGAAAGTCGATGTGCTGGTGAACGGAAAGCTCGCGGATCAGCCTCAACGCTCCCGTGAGCATGCGCACGGTCACAGTCACGATGATTCGCGCGCTCACCCACACGCTCACGAACACCAGGCTCCGAACGACGTTTCAACAGGAGATGGCCACTCCCATTCGCACTCACACGCGCACGAACATCAGCACGGAAGATCACTTTCGGAAATCCGAGAAATCATTCGGCATGCGGATATTCCGCATACCGCGCGCGCAACGGCAATCCGCGCTTTCGAACTTCTCGGCGAAGCTGAGGCGGGAATTCACAATGTTCCGCTCGAGTCGATTCACTTCCACGAGGTCGGAGCAGTCGATGCCATCGTGGACATCGTCTGCGCGTCAGTCGGATGTCACTCACTTGGCGTGGATCGATTCGTTTGCTCTCCGCTGAATCTTGGTGGCGGTAGCGTAACGTGTGCGCACGGCGAGTTTCCCGTTCCAGCTCCTGCGACTCTCGCTCTGTTAAAAGGAGCGCCGGTTTACTCGTCGGGAGTCAATGTGGAGCTGGTGACGCCCACCGGCGCGGCTCTTCTTCGCGCGCTCGACTGCTCCTTCTCTGCGTTTCCGGCAATGAATATTCAATCGATCGGGTATGGTGCGGGCTCGCGGGATCTTGATGGCTCGCCGAACGTCCTCCGAATCTCAGTCGGTGAACTGCTCGAAACGGGAATGCTTGATCACGATCACTCGCACCAAGAAGTCACAGTTCTGGAAACGACAATCGATGATCTCAGTCCGCAGGTGATGGGGTACGTCACTGAACGCTTGCTGGCGGAAGGAGCGTTTGATGTATTCGTCACGCCTGCGCAGATGAAGAAGAATCGTCCCGGATCGCTGCTCACGGTCTTGTGCGATGAAACGACGGCGCCAACAATGCGCGAGATTCTTTTCCGTGAGACCAGCACCATCGGAATTCGCACGCGGCGCGAACGCCGCGACTGCCTTGAACGTGCGATGATCCGTGCAGCCACACAATGGGGTGAAGTTCGGGTAAAAGAGTCTCGCTTGAACGGGACGGTCACGAACTTCGCTCCCGAGTATGAAGATTGCCGCCGGATCGCCGAGGCCAATTCGATTCCGCTGAAACAAGTTCAGCAGGAGGCGATCGGCTCCTATCTTGCAAAAAGACAATCCTCCTCTTCCCTCTCCGACAACACCAGAAAGCCGCTGAGCACGAAGTCACACGTCGCCTGAGCATGGACGAGAGCGCACTTCGCAAGCTGCTCGAACAGGTTCGCGATTCCCAACTGTCTCCAGAAGAAGCAATTGCGCGCCTGCGCCATCTTCCTTTCGAGGATCTGGGTTTCGCGAAGATCGACCATCACCGGCCCTTGCGCGTCGGCATGCCGGAGGTGATCTATTCGGCCGGCAAGACTCCCGAGCAGGTCTCTGAGATTTTTGTGCGAATGGCAGCTCGCAGTAACAACGTACTCGCAACTCGGGCGAATCACGAAAAGTTCGAGGCCGTACACGCCCATATTGCCGAAGCCCAATTCCATCCCATTTCGGGTTGCATCGTGCTCCACCGCAATCACGAGAAACGAGGCCGGGGATTGGTCGCGGTTGTCTGCGCCGGAACCAGCGATCTTCCAGTGGCAGAAGAGGCCGCTGTCACCGCGGATCTTATGGGCAATGACGTTGAACAACTCTGTGATGTCGGAGTCGCCGGCCTCCATCGTCTTCTCTCGCAGCACGATCTTCTCTCCAGGGCTCGAATTCTGATCGTCTGCGCCGGCATGGAAGGCGCGCTGCCGAGTGTTGTTGCCGGGCTTGTACCGGCTCCGGTGATCTGCGTTCCCACCAGCGTTGGATACGGCGCCTCCTTCGGAGGACTGGCCGCTCTTCTGGGAATGCTGAACTCGTGCTCGCCAAACACAGCCGTAGTGAACATCGACAACGGATTCGGCGCCGGATATCTGGCTTCAATCATCAACCAGCTATGAATGGGCACACTGCCTCGGATAGTCCAGAAATGCGCGGGTGCTATTTCGCCGTTACTTTCAGATTGGAAAAGGTCTTTCGATGCCCGGGCCCAGCCACAATGCGACTCCAGTTTCGAGCTAATCAGAATCGGAATATAACTCCGGTCGAGAACCTGAAGTTGTTCTGCGAGCCGCCTCCGAACTGCGTTAGCAAGTAGTCTGCTTGAACGAGGCGCCATCGCACTTTATCGGTCAGTTCCGTATCGACCCCGCCTCCGAGGGCCATCGAGAAAGATGAACTTCCGAAACCTCCTGTGCTGTTATGGGCTCCACCGAGCAGTAAGTGACCGAAGGGCGATACGCTGGAAGGTACTGAGATTTGAGGTCCGAACAGAAACGTGTGGGTCGATGTGCCGATCCCTCTGATGGATCCATAGTGCCCGTCAAAATCGGCGACCACGCCCAGCCAATCCTGGTACTTATATTGTTCTGAGGCCTCCCATCCGGCGAGGTTGGCACCGCGGAAGCGCATATAGGAAAAGCCGCCAAATAATTCGGCTTCGTCTTGCGCTTGCGCCACGAGCGAAGCGAGGATGCACACTACAAACACCAGCGAGATTCTCCGAAGCATAGGGATCTTTCCTCCTAAGTTTTAGTCTTCGGCCAGACTCGTTAGTGACGAAGTGTTCTTTTCTAGCGTTCCAAAGTGATACAGAGCCAGATGAGGCACCGGAGTCTCTGGCGAATGTAAACGTCGCAATCCAGCTCCATCATGGCACAAGCTACCTCGACGTAATCTTCAGATTCGAAAAATATCCCTCAGTGCCGGGGCCGACCCAGAGCGCGACACCGCCTGCGCGCGGTTCGAGCTTCATGTCATTGACGATTAAGCAAGGTTGCTCGGCGCCGTTCACGTAGAGCCGTGCCTTGCGGCCTTCTATTTCGATCTTGTACTTGGTCCAGACACCGGGTTCAAGATCAACGTAGGACTCATATTTTCCAGGAGCCTCCTGGCGCGAACGGGCGAAGTCGAAATCGGGACCTGAGCTGTACTGGGTGGAGTGATTTCGCCTGATTTGGTCGTCGGCTCGGCCGTTGGTTGGCCTTAGATAGATGTACTCGTGCTTTCCATCATCCTGTATGCGAAACGCGATGCCGATGAACCCGCGCGCGGCTTCGCCGGCACCGGCGGCTGGTTTGCCCGCCAGGTCTACTTCGATCGTGCCATCTTTAAATGAAGAGCCCTTGATCAGCGCGTAGGAAGTGTCATTGGCAGCCTGTGGAGCGGCCAGCAGCTGAATGGCACTTCGCCCTTTGTAATTCGTCTGTGCGATCGAAACGTTCTTTCCAACAAGCTGATCGACGCTTTGTGCCGCGAGCGGAACGGCAAGGAGCGCCACTAGTAACGCCCGGATCAAGGCGATGGTTCCCAGGAAGACTGTGTTCATATGAGTTGGGCAACGCGGCTGGCTGTGTTTAGCCAACCGGGCCTCCGACATCGCATAGACGGAAATCTGCTTGAATGGTGAGGGTATAAAAAGCCCAGAAGCAAGAAAAAAGTAGGAAGGTTAGGCGCACGCCTTAAAGACTTGAAATGGGCTGAAGGTCCCCCTGGCCATGGTCGTGCCCATGAATCCTGGCGGCGGAGTCGGCGCAGTCGCCTGAACAGTTTTTGCCACGTAGATCTCGGCTATCAACATCGCCGCAGTACACAAAGCAATCCAAGTTATTTTTCCTCGCATAACTAATCTCCTTTGCGCGCCCGGAAGCGTGGAACGCAGATGAACACAATCAGACGTGCCGACGCGCGGATCAAGCCGCAATCTGCAGAACTGCAACCCGTGCTTTTACTTGCAGTGAAATGCTGTGTTTTGCCGTGGCCTTCGGGGTACAATTTCGGGATTCCCGCCGGCTAAATCAGGAGAGCACGATGGCTGAACCATCCTCTGGCACGACGCCATTCGTGAGACCACCCGAAGATCGCCTCGATTCCTGGAAGGAAATCGCGGCCTACCTGAACCGCGACGTGACCACCGTGCAGCGATGGGAGAAGCGGGAGGGGATGCCGGTCCACCGGCACCTGCATAGCAGGGTGGGGTCCGTTTACGCGTCTCGGGCGGAGTTAGAAGCATGGGCCGAAAGTCGGAACATCCTTGCAGCATCAGAAGACGGAAGTAAGGTTGTCTCGCCTGATCCGGCTGCATCGGTCCCGGCCTCGGTAGCGTCGCCCTGGCCTCGCTGGAAATCGGTACTGGCGCTCACAGCGGCCGGAGTTGCCCTAGTTATCGGCGTAGTGCTCTGGCTTCAGCGGAAAGAATACTTCTGGCGGAATCCACTCGCTGACGCACGCTTTCAGACGGTCACTGACTTCTCAGGACTGGAGCAGGCCGCGGCGCTGTCCCGCGACGGCAAGTTTGTGGCGCTTCTCTCGGATCGGGACGGACCGATGGACGTTTGGGTTACTCAGGTTGGTTCCGGACAGCTTCACAACCTGACTCACGGAACTATCGCGGATCTAGTGAATCGTCAGGTTCGCACGCTTGGATTCACCCCGGACGGTGCCTTTGTCACATTTTGGGTCCGTAAGCGAGATGGCTCGAGCGAGAACGACATCAGTATCTGGGCGATACCAACGCTGGGTGGACAGCCAAAGCCGTACCTTGAAGGAGTGGCTGAGTACGACTGGTCGCAGGACGGCTCCCGCCTGACCTACCATACGCCGGCGCCCGGCGACCCAATGTTTGTCTCTGATGGCGGGCTGCGATTGGGTGCTCGGCCCATCTTCACTGCGCCCGCCGGGTTCCACAGCCACTTTCCAGTGTGGGGGGTAGATGGCTCATTTGTGTACTTCGTCCACGGTTCGCTGCCGGACAAACTCGACATCTGGCGAATCCCTGCGTCAGGAGGAACTCCTGAACGGATCACTTCCCATAATGGGCAGGTGAGTCATCCCGTGCTGTTGGATCGGCGGACGTTGGTGTACCTTGCGACCGATCCTGATGGTTCCGGGCCGTGGCTTTACAGCATGGACGTCGAGCGCCGCGTTCCACACCGGCTGACCTTTGGCCCCGATCGATACACTTCTCTGGCAGCAAGCGCAGATGGCCGCCGTCTGGTTGCGACACTCGCAACTCCAAAGAGAGCACTGTGGCGTTTGCGGATTCCTGATTCGTCCGCGCAAGTTTCGTCGGCTGAGCAGATCTCTCTCACGCACAATGCGGTTTTTTTTCCACGATTCGGTCCAGATTATCTTCTTTATGTCTCTGCGACTGGCCCGAGTGAGAGTATCTGGAAGCTTGCCAACGGAAAAAACACCGAGTTGTGGAGTGGCCCGGAAGCGCAAATCCTGACTGCGCCGGCAATCGCCCCTGATGGACGGTCGATTGCATTCTCAGTTCGGCAGCGCGGGAGGACTGTCCTTTATGTAATGCAGTCCGACGGCGCCAACGCACACATTGTGACCGATTCGCTCGAACTGCACGGCGGTCTGGCGTGGTCGCCGGATGGGAAGTCGCTTACCTCGGCCGTCGACGAACAAGGCGTCCCGCGCCTCTATCGCGTGCCGTTGGACGGTCGCTCGCCCATTCCTTTTCTGCGGGAACAATCGGTAGATCCCGCGTGGTCGCCTGACGGCAGCTTCGTTGTTTACTCCGGACCCGACGTTGGCACTACGTTCTTAGTAAAAGCGGCCACAGCTGACGCTGCCGCTCATCCCTTACCACCCCTGACTCTGACTCGGGGAGCTCGACATGTTGTCTTTCTGCGTGGAGGAGGAGCGCTCGTGTTCCTGCGCGGAGAGATGCAGCATAAGAATCTCTGGCTCCTCGACCTGACAACGGGCGCCGAGCGACAGTTGACCAACCTTCCTTCGGACTTCGACATTCGCGACTACGACATCTCCGCGGATGGCCGTGAGGTTGTACTGGAACGCGCGCAAGCACGCTCGGATGTTGTGTTGCTCGATTTGCCTCGCCGATAGTCCGGATACAAACCAGTTCCAATTCGAGAAGCTGGGTCGACGCAGTATGCTCCGTCCTATGGATGATTACCTCGGCCAGAGCAAACTGAACGTTTCCGCTGTTACGAACGCGTAAATGAGACCGTCGAACACATGCTTCAGCGTTACTCCCCACGTCTGTCCTTTCCAGATGGAATCCACAAGTTGGCCATAGCCGTAGGCGAGAAATGCGGTGACGGCGAAGAAGTGGAAGAGTTCGTGATGCTCGACGCCGGGACCGTGAGAGATCGAGGCAAAGCAGCCGACGATCAGGCTGGTGAGGATGCAGAAAGCAAACCATAGGCCCAGGTACTTCCCCATGGCAGGGGGTCCGCTGGGCAAGATCGTTAGCATGCCAACCGGTCCGCGCTTGAACTTCTCAATGGTCTCAGGCGACTTCATCTCCTTCATGCTGCAGTACGGGAAGCGGTAGGCCCGGCCCGCAGTCACGCCTGCGGCGCGCAATGCATCGAGCACTTTGGCTTCATCCGGAAGCTGCCGGCAATCCCCTTTGTGCGAGGGCAAGATCATGTGCAGAATTGCGCTCGCGATAAACACAAGCACGGCCGAGAGCAGAATCGGAAGCCATAACGCCGAGGTGGGAACCATCATTCCTCCTGATGAAGTAGGTTTGTGTCCGAAATGGTTAACCTAGGTTTGTCGCTTGGGTGTAAGCGCGCCAATTGTAATCATCACAATGCTGCAGTCAACACGCTTCTCAACTGTCGACAGATTTGGCTTCGCGGCCTGGATCGGGATGAACCTTGCGAACATTTCTATACAGAAGCACCTGCCCAATTACAAGGATCAGGATTCCACCAGCGAATCCCGTGACGGACAGATTTTGGAGGGAATGGATACGCAGGGCGTCTGTGCTTGAGGCTGTCTCCAGCTTGCCTTTTGCCAGCCCATACAGGTAAGCATGCTGCGTCGAAACGAGGAGTCCCAATGCGATCAGGACGTACGCGGTGAGGTTCATTGCGAAACGTTTCATACTGATTCCCTTTCAGGAAAAATCTGCTGGTTCCCGACCTTCCATTGTTGGAACCGCAAACTAAGCCAATTTAATATCTCCTGATGCGGTCGTCGACTGTAAAGGACTTGAGTTTTTGGAAAAAGCAGCCTGGTCGTGTGCCGGACTCCGTATGGGAACAAACCGAACTGGAAACACTCGTCCTGGCTGAAAACGGGCTGGCGGAGGTGTCCGAACAAATTGGAACCTTAAAGAAACTTCGCATGCTCGACCTTGGGCACAATGTCCTGACGAGCGTGCCTGAGTCGCTTGGCGATCTCGACGCGCTCACAGACTTCCTCTACCTGCATGACAATCGCTTAACGTCATTGCCCGCGTCTCTCGGCCAGCTAACGAAGCTGCGCTATCTCAATATCAGCAGCAACCAGTTCACTGCGTTGCCAGAGGCGGTTACGTCGATGACGAACCTAATCGAGTTGCGTGCGGAAGGCAATCCGATGACTTCACTTCCCGATTCGGTCGGGTGCTTGTCGCGGTTGCGGGAGTTGCACTTGAGAAACAATCAGCTAACGTCACTCCCCAATGCGGTCGGCGCGCTGCGAGAACTCCGGCAAATTGATCTTCGCAGCAATCCGCTCATCTCGTTGCCTGCGAGCATCGCTTTGCTGCCAAAGCTGGAGAAGGTGGACCTGCGCTGGATCGAGACTCTGCCGTTACCAGAATGGATTGAAAGTCTGGAAGAACGCGGTTGCTTAGTTTATTGCTGAATATTGGCTTGGCCCTATGAACCGATTGGTATGGCCAGTTCTTCAGTGGCAAAATGCCAGCCGTCGGCTCGAAGAGCCCGACTCCTGTTACCAACACCACCTAACCCGGGGTTTCACCGCCGGGCTATTCTCATTCGTGCCCCGCCACGGCGGGCGGCACTCCGCAGTCGCTCGAGGAGGGCTATGAAACAATCTGTTTCTGGTGCCTTGGTTCTCTGCATCCTTGTTCTTGGCGCCTGCGTCCTCGGCCAACAAATGACCTCGTCTCCGACGAAACCAAAGCGCATCGTGATCGCCGCGAGCACGCTCCTTGACGGCAAAGGACACATCCTCCACGACACTCGCATCGTCGTCGAGGGCGGGAAGATCGTTGCGCTCGATCCCAAGGCCGCGCCGGTGGACTACGATCTTCGCGGGTTGACCGTCTTGCCTGGATGGATTGACGCGCATGTGCACATGAGCTGGAGCTTTGGTCCGGACGGCAAAAACGCAAATGGCGGAGGTACGACGCAGGAGGCAGCTTATCAGACGGCTTCGAATGCTTGGGCCACGTTGATGGCCGGGTTCACCACGGTGCAAAGCGTCGGGTCGGCGGTGGATGCTCCCTTGCGCGACGCCATCGCGAGAGGTCTGCTTCCCGGCCCGCGCATCATCACGTCGCTCGAGCCGCTCATGGGCCAGGGCGAGAAAACCGGAGCACCAGATGAAATCCGCTCCTGGGTGCGCAAGCAGAAGGAAGCAGGCGCGGACTTGATCAAGATCTTCGCCTCGGGCGGCATGCGCCAGGGCGGTATGACGCTTTCGCAGGATCAACTGAATGCCGCATGCGACGAAGCGAAAAAACAGAGCCTGCGCGTGCTCGTGCACGCTTACCGTGACGCTGTCCGCGCCGCAGCGCTTGCCGGATGCACTCAGGTCGAACATGGCCTCGGCGCTACGGACGATGATCTGGAGCTCATGGCCCAAAAAGGAACCTACTTCGATCCGCAGGCAGGCCTGCTGCTGAAGAATTACCTCGAGAACAAGGAAAAGTTCGTCGGCACACCGTACTTCCCTACTACGCTCGAAGGCTTCGCACCGATGGAGCAGATCATCCCAATGAACCACGATGTGATGCGGCGTGCAGCCAAGATTCCCGGATTGATAATTGTCTTCGGCACCGACGCAGTAGCCGGCATGCACGGGCGCAATGCTGAGGAGTTCGTCGAACGAGTCCGCGAGTGTGGAGCGGATCCAATGGCGGCCATGGTCTCCGCTAACTCAGTGAGTGCAGAAGCGCTGGGAATGTCCAACCAGATTGGCACGATCGCCCCGGGCCTGCAGGCAGACATCATCGCTCTCGAAGGCGATCCGCTGAAGTACATCACGGCTGTGCGGCGGGTTGTGTTTGTGATGAAGGGCGGGGTGGTTTACAAGAACGCAGCACCCACTCACTAAAGAGGTGTTTTCGTTGCTGTGCTTACGTCTTACATGTAAGATTTACATATGGCTGGCTACGGTACTACGAAGCTCTCCTCAAAAGGGCAAGTCGTTATCCCCGAGGAAGTCCGATCGAATCTTGGTCTGAAAGAGGGAGACCAGTTCCTCGTCATCGGTGAAGGTGACGCGGTGATTCTAAAAGCAATCACTCCCCCCAGACTCGAACAGTTTGAGGGACTACTTGCTCAAGCCCGCGCAGAAGCCCGAAAAGTGAGGATCAAGAAATCCGATCTGAAGGCGGCCCTCTTAAAGGTCAGGCGCCGCGCGAGGTGAAACTCAAAGCAGTCCTCGACACGAACGTTCTCATTTCTGGGGTCTTCTGGAAGGGGCCACCGTTCGAGATTCTGGGAGCCTGACAGCACGGACAGTTCTCGCTGGTCATCTCCGCTGCAATCCTCGAGGAGTACCGGAGAGTTCTTCACGAGATGACCAGGACTCGACGGTCAACTGTAATCGACCCAATTCTGGAACTCATTGAATTCCACTCACAGATCGTTGCATCTACGCGCTTCGAGGCGCCAGTGTGCGATGATCCCGACGATGACAAGTTCCTGGAGGCGGCGAGCGCCGCCACGGCCGGTTACGTGATTACCGGCGACAGGGCCCTGCTTCGCATTAAGAAGTATGGGAGAGTTGAGATTATCGGACCGACTCAGTTTCTTAGGATTCTGGCTCGCTGAAAGTCAAGTTCCGATCCGACACAACCTGACCTTCAACTGATGAGGTTGGCATGACTCTAACCATGACTTCCACGTTATTAGCCGCGAGCATCGTGTGCTCCATGGCGTTTAGTGCTCAGGCGCAGACTAGAGCCGAGGCGCAGTTGCCATCGGTCTTGCCGCCGCCGGAGCTGGCTCGCGTGCTGACTGACTACGAGGCGGCTTGGCAGGCGCCTGATCCGAAGAAGCTGGCGATGCTCTTTGCCGAGGATGGATTCGTGCTCTCGATCGGGCATCCGCCGGTCCGTGGACGTGCTGCCATCGAGCGGCAGTATGCCAAGGCCGGCGGTCCGCTTTCTCTGCGGGCTCTGGCGTATGCGACTGAGGGCTCGATTGGTTACATTATCGGCGGCTTCACGCGGCACAAAGGCGATCCCGATACGGGAAAGTTTACGTTGACGCTTCGCAAGGGCGCCGACAGCAGATGGCTCATCATGTCTGATATGGACAATGGGAACAGCCGACCTTGACGTGGACTCCGCGACAGCGATTTACCCTATGAAAGACATGCGAACTCGCCAGTGGGTCGGCCGGGTTCCTCTGCTCGTTGCTGCATGTGGCACGATAGCGCTCAGAAATCTGATGCCTGCGTGGGCGTTCATGTGGAGCTTGGCCTCCGCCATCTACACTGGCCTCAAGTGGCTGAGCTGGTGGAGAGTACAAGGGCGAATTCGCCATTCAAACTGGCGTTCTGCCGCGTATCTTCTCGGCTGGCCTGGAATGGACGCGGAATCATTTCTGAAATCAGGCTGTCCTGTCTCGAAACCAGCCGTACGGCAGTGGGTCGCAGGGCTCATCACGGCGATGATGGGTATCACGCTGCTTTGGGTCCTGGCACGAAGGATTCCCGAGGAGCACCCACTCATGCGTGGATGGGTGGGAATGCTTGGCCTAATCCTCTTACTCCACTTTGGTACCTTCAAGATTATTGCGCTGATATGGAGGTCCATGGGAGTTGACGCGGTGCCCATCATGGACGCACCTCTGCGTTCCGCTTCTCTAAGCGAGTTTTGGGGCAAACGATGGAACTTAGGATTCCGCCAGCTTGCCTATGATTTTTTGATCTTCTCCCCATTACACAAAGTGCTCGGCGGCCCGGCGACGGGCTTTCTCGTATTTGTAGTTTCTGGGCTGCTGCATGATTTAGTGATTTCATTTCCTGCTCGTGCAGGCTACGGACTTCCCACCACGTACTTCGTCATTCAAGGACTCGGAGTTGCTGTTGAACGTTCCCAGTTCGGTAAACGACTTGGACTGGGAAGGCACGCATTAGGCTGGTTGTTTATGGCAACGGTAACTGCGGCCCCTGCGTACTGGCTCTTCCACCCTCAGTTTGTTACGCGTGTAATACTCCCATTTATGCGAGCGATAAGGGCGATATGACGAGCCCACTCTGGGAACGGCTGTTCGACTGGGATCTTTGGCTGGCTGGATTCGGACACTTCGTGATTCTGATCGCCAGTTTTCAAGTGCCTTTTCGCCTCGAATGGAAAGTAGACCTGCAGCAACTGAAGCCATTCAACCGTAAGCTGCTGTGGGTCCAGGGCGCGTTCACTGTCCTGACCATCCTCGCCTTCGGAATCCTGACGCTCTCCCTACACGTGGAACTACTTCGGGGCGATCGTGCTGCGCTGGCTCTTGCTTTATTTATCGGCATCTATTGGACCTCTCGCATTCTCGTCGACGCGTTTTACTTTTCCCACAACGACTGGCCGCACGGAACAAAATTTGTAGTGGGGCACATTCTATTGACATCGCTCTTTGCTGCCCTTGCGATAAGCTATCTTGGATTGTGCGGGTGGCATTTTTTGCGGCATAACTAGACAGCCCTCGGGCATCCTCTTGTGGTGCTCGAGGACAAGAATCCCGCCCTTTGGGCTCACACCGTTTCTCATCTCACCCATGGCTCACGCCCATGGGCTACAAGAATGGCGTGCCTTCGGCGCTCTAGGTACCCAGACACTCACCCAGCGGCTGCCGCCGCCGGTACTAATTTCCCGAGCCTTGGGCATTCCTTGCGTGAGCGCGGTGTGGAAGTTCTTGCTCCAACTTATCGAGCCATGCGAGTTCCGTTTTGAATTGCTCGAGGGTTAGCTTCAGCATCCAGACGGCTTCGTGATAGGGATGTCCTACTTCCTGGAGGACGGAATTCAGCACTTCTTTTTCTCGGGCTAGCTCCGATTCGAGAACCTTTTTTCTGCGCTGAATCTGCGTTTTAAAGACTCCTGGCCTGGCGAGCCAGGAGAGAGCGATCCAGGTGAGGAAAGGAGGGCGTTCGCGTTGGGTGGTCCAATCTTCACGCTCAAGGGCGTCGGCTAGAGCCGCACGCCCGTCGGCGGTCGCAGTCAGGACGTTTCGCTCTGGACCGGCAGCGGGTTCTTTGCTTGCCTTGGCGCGCAAAAACCCGAGGCGCTGCAGCTTGTCGAGGCTGTAGTACACCTGCGGCCGGGAGATTCCGGCCCAGTCCCGAATCTCACGGCGTTCCAATTCGAGATTGGCTTCGTAGCCATGCATCGGGCGTTCCGACAACAGGCTTAGCACTACGAGGTCTGCAGTGGTGAGATCGAGCTTGCGCTTACGCCTGGGCACGCCTTGCCTTCCGCTTGCGGCTCCAGTACCACCATACACATCTCTCTGCCGGCAATCGCGGATTGCGCGCCTGCGCCACCGCCGCCTGGAAGACGTCGAGGCAGCAGATGTCCTGCCTCTCTCCAGTGATTTCGCACAAGCGTCTATACATCTGGCGAGGATTGGACTTGGCGAGTTGAGCAACGCTGCTGATGCCCAGTAGCTCGAAATCGCGCAGCATGGCGGGGCCGACGGAGATCAAGCTCTGCAACTTCTGCTTCTCGTTTCGGGATGAAATTCTAGTTGACGTCGGCATAGGTGCTCCTGTAACGTCTCTTGTTGCAGTAGTCTAATTGAGACTAGTTACTAAAGGCAAGTAGATTTTGGCGCGGCAAGTTGTGGGTGCCGAAACTTTCTATCGACACTGTCATCCCTCGCGCTCTTTTTGCGCGGGGGATCTGCTTTTCCTACGCCGCGAGAACAGCAGATCCCCCGCTCCGCGGTGAAAGCAGTGGGCAACGCAGACACCTTCGCTGCGGAGCGAGGGATGACAGTGCCAAGTGAGGGGTCTGAGGGTAAATTCTGAGGGTAAATAAGGAGACTAGCTATGAACATCAAGAAAATTACGCCGGTTCTGTACGCAGATGAGCTTGAATCGTGCGTAAAGTTCTGGACCGAGCGGTTTGGATTTCAGAAGACAGTGGAAGTGCCGGATGGGAGCCGCCTGGGATTCGTGATCCTGCAGAATGGCAATTTGGAACTCATGTATCAGAGCTTTGCCAGCGCCAGGAAGGATGCTCCTATCGTTTCAAAGGAGATCGAAGGAGAGCGCACGTTTCTGTATGTCGAAGTTGAGAAGCTAGAACCTTTCATTCAAGCGACGAAGGATGCGAATGTCGTGCTGCCCGTACGGACAACTTTCTACGGAGCTACGGAGATCGGCGTCAAAGATCCTGCCGGACACGTAGTTGTGTTCGCCGAGATGGGCGCGCAGCAGGAGCAGTAAGCACGTAGATGTCGCTGGGGCCACTCACCCATGCGCTACTGCGCACGGTTCTGCTGTTTGCCCGCTAGTACGGTGTTGCCACTTCCCTTTCGTAATCCCTCTATGAGCGGTTTGCGTTTATTGGTGCCGCATTCCCCGCACATAATGCCGTGAGCACCATCTCCCCCAGCACGATCCCAATTAAGGACTCCTTAAACTTATGTTGAAGCGGAATTTTGTTTTCGCACTCGTGTTGCTGATGCTTGGGGCTTTGGCCTGCATGGGTCAAGCGACTCCGTCGTCCCCGATACTGCGGTTTCCTGATAGAGGCTTCAGCTCTTACACGACCCTGTCGCAGAGCTATGACTCTTCGGCCAACTGGACGAGCATTGTGGATTCCACCGTCAGCTACAACTTCAACAGAGTCTTCGCCGTCTCCGTAGGAGCCCCCTTCTACCTTGCGTACAACCAGCCGCTCTTCACTTCGACTACAACGCCGACTGGCGGGACGAGTACGCAGTTCACGCCGATCTCTGGGTTTAAAGCAATGGGCGATACGCGTATTGGGTTGAGGTTCGCGACGCCGACTCCGATCATCAAGTACGTTGTCACCGTGACCGGTACGGCCCCGACGGGCGATACGTCGATCGGCCTAAGCACCGGCCGGGTGACTGCAGACTTCAACAATCATGTGGAGTTCGATCTTGGTCACTTCTCTCCGCTTCTCGATTTGGGAATTGCCAACACCAGCGCACTCATCAATGCGGTGAAGCGTCCATACACCACTCTGGGTATGCTGTCGCACTATAAGGCGGGACTCGGACTTCCGCTCGGCAAGCGGCTAAGTCTTGAATTTGCCGGCTACGAGAACTTGCCGCTCGGATTGCAAAAACTCTATAGCCAGGAGTTCAATCGCGGACCGGGCTCCGTTTCCTCGAGTGGTAAGGGCAAGTCGGCGCCGATCTATGAGCAAGTTGCTGCTGCCTTTGGAAAGGGCTTCACCGAAGACAACGGATTCACGACGGGACTGAACGCCGAGATGGGCCGCTACATGGATATGGGCTTCACCTACGATCGCAGTGCGCGCCAGCAGTTGGATAGCTTCTCCTTCAGCATCGGCATTCGCATTGGGCACGCGCCGGCACACTGAAGATGCTAGCCTCTTAACCTCTGGGCTGTTAGCTATTAGCCTTCGACCAGGGTGGAACGACACCCGTCATGCGCGCGTATGCAATGAGCTGGCCCATGTGCTCGTTGGCATGAACGATGATGCGAAGGTACATGCCATCGACCGTGGCGTCTCGATCAGCTACGTGGACTTTACGTGCCAGGTCCTTGGGCGTTTCAGCCAGATGTGCCTCTTTCACCGCGTCCAGCGATCGCTTCAGCCAACTGATTACTTCCGCCTTTGACGTGACAGTTGTCTCCGCGTCCCGCTTCAGGTCTGTGGGCATCTTCGGACCGGTAACGCTCAGTAGATAAAAGTTCGCCAGAACGATGTGCATGTAGACTTCGCTTGTGGAGCGCACTCCGGCCGCGGGTCGCCAGGTGAATTTGTCTGCAGGAGTGGCCTCGGCCAGATCAATGAGCTGTCGCGAAACATGCTTCCACTCTCCGTCGTACCCCTGCCAGATCCCCTCAGGCGCTTGAGCCACTAAGACATTGGGAACAATCAACAAGAGGCATACTAAGAACATTTTGATCAGAGACGGTTTCACCGAAGCTCCTTTCCTGCGGTTTCCTGAAGCCGTGTTGCATCCGTCGCATTTTATCGGAAGAGACGAACAGTCCCGTTCAGGCCGCTCTGATGCTATGTTCCGAGGGAATTTTTCAGAATCCAAGGTCCATCGGACTTCGGTCAGGTTGGCCTCGCTTGGGCTGCTAACTCGTTGAAGAATTGGGTGCGCACGAAAGGATTAAAGCTATGCTCCGCAAACGTTGCAGCCAGATACGAGGCATTGGTTAGCTTTCGTAATGTTGATGTGAGTCCTCCCCAATGAAATGCTTGCCGCATGCACAATCCCGCCAACCAAGATCGCGATTCGGTCCGCGCTCCGCGCGTTAATGTCCCAAACAAGGAACAAGCGGTAGTTGCGCTCGGAACGCAGCGAATCCTCGGTGTCCTGTGCAAACTATCGGTCACCGGCGGCTCTTTACGTTTGTCGAAGCCAATGTCGAAAGGAACCGTTGCCGACCTCACAATACGGGCAACATCAGGACCAATTACTAGCGCCATCGAATTCCTCGGACCAGCACATCGAGGTGCACTTCCCCCGCAAGCATTCCGTTTCATTCACATGGGCCCGGCAGAGAGCAGGCGCCTGGAAAATGCACTCGAGGAGATCCGAAAACAGGGATTTGGCGAAAAACAGGATTGGCGATTTCATCCGCTTACCAGAGGCGCTCTTCGTACTGTTAAATCCATCACCCGGAAGCGGTCCTGAGAAGAGCAAAGCGGTTTTTACGCCTCATGCGCTCATCGAATTGATGAATACGCTGACCTGACGACGAGTCCCACTTTGGGATGAACTCCGGGGTTACGGAACCCGCCCCAGAACATTTTTACAAACCCGTAATACACGGTGTATCGTTGCGTGCGCCATTTCAATCCCTTAGCTATGGTGATGCACATGACGATCCGCCGGTTGACTGTTCTTGCCGTTCTTGCAATTCCAACGCTAACCCACAGCACACCGTCAGCCCCGATGATGCAGGCGGCTGCGCCTGCCGTCGAAGCGAGATCGGCGCCACAGCAGTTGGCGGCTGACACACAGCGCGTCACCGCCGCGGGGGCGAGTTTCATGGTGCCCGCCGGCTGGTCGATCGTCACGGGCAAGAACGTGGTCATCCTTCAGCCTCCAGAGCCCGACACGCATATAGCGATTGTCGATACTCAAGCCACCGATGCTGCAGGTGCGGTCGCGGCGGGTTGGGCGGCATACAAGCCTGAGCACAAGTGGCCGGTTAAAGTTGTCACCTCACGCCCACCGCGCGAAGGCTGGGAAGATCGCCATGTCTTTGACTACGAAACTTCTCCCAACGAACGCGCTGTCGTACAGGCGATTGCGCTGCGTGCTGGCAGCACCTGGACTGCGGTCATCCTAGACGGAAAGGAACCGACATTTGAGAAGCGCAACGCGCCGATTGGATTGATCATTCAGAGTCTGCGTCCCAAGGGCTATCAGCGTGAGTCATTCGCCGGACGGAAAGCACATCCGCTGGATGCGGCCCGAATCGCTGAGATCAAGGCCTTCGTGGAAGACTCGATGCAAAAGCTTGGCGTCCCGGGAGCTTCGCTTGCGCTGGTTGACGACGGCAAGATCGTGTACGCAGGCGGATTGGGAAAACGCGAGCTCGGTAAACCCGACCCTGTGGACGAAAACACGCTCTTCATGGCGGCGTCGAATACGAAGGGAATGACGACGCTGCTGCTTTCAGAACTGGTGGACGAGAAGAAGTTGAGGTGGGATGAGCCTGTCGTTGACGCCTATCCCAGCTTCAAACTTGGTGATCCGGAAACAACTAAGAAGGTGCTCGTCAAAAACCTGATCTGCGCGTGCACCGGACTACCTCGGCAGGATCTGGAATGGATCTTCCAGTTTAAGCAGGCCACTCCGGAATCTTCACTCGCTCTGCTTGGCACCATGCAGCCCACCAGCAAGTATGGCGAGGTCTTTCAGTACAGCAATCTCATGGCGTCTGCGGCGGGATACATCGGCGCACATATTGTGTATCCCAACATGGAACTCGGGGCCGCCTATGACGCTGCCATGCAAAAGAGAATTTTTGATCCCCTCGGAATGAAATCCACAACCTTCGATATGGCGCGAGCCTTAAGAGCCAACCATGCCAGCCCTCACGGCGATGATGTGGATGGCAAGCCTAGTGTGGCCGACATCGCGTTTGACTACTCGGTCGGACCCCACCGTCCGGCGGGAGGCGTTTGGACCTCCTCCGACGATCTGATTCGTTACGTACAGCTTGAGCTTGCTCGGGGAAAGCTACCCAATGGCAAACAGTTGGTATCGACGGAGAATTTACTGGCTCGACGCGCCCGGCAGATCGACGTCGGAGAGAATCATTATTACGGCATGGGCCTGATGGTCGATAGCAGATACGGCGTCCCGGTGGTTCATCACGGAGGGAGCATGGCAGGTTACAAGAGCGACATCGATTTTCTGCCTGACTCCGGCGTGGGCGCAGTGCTGCTCACGAATTCCGACAACGGTGGAATGCTGCTGGGACCCTTCAGGCGGCGATTGCTGGAGGTATTGTTCGACGGCAAACCTGAAGCGGCTGACGACGTTACCGCTCAGGCCAAGCGGCATAAGGCCGTTCTCGAGAAAGAGCGGCTACGACTCGTTGTTCCGGCAGATGCATCACTCGTGTCACAACTGGCGTCCAAGTATTCCAGCAAGGACCTTGGCGAACTCACGGTAACAAATAAGGATGGCGCAACGACGTTCGACTTCGGCGAGTGGAAGAGCACCGTCGCCTCACGAAAGAATGACGATGGCACAATTTCGTTCATCACCATCGATCCCACAAATGATGGCTTCGAATTCGTGAAGGCCGAACGGAATGGCCGGCGCGCGTTAATTATCCGTGACGGCCAGCACGAATACACGTTCACGGAGGCCGCACTGACCGCTTCTTCACATTGAGGGTTAAGCCGACGCTCGCGGCTCTTTGAACTCGTTAAAGCTGATCTGGTTTCCAAACGGATCGATCACGTGCATCGCGCGTGCGCCATAGAATTCGTCCTGCACGCCAGGACGCAAGAAACGATAGCCCTTCGCGGTTACTTCGCGGTGGAAGTCGTCGACACCGGTCATCTCCACATGAATGTGTACTCCGGGCGAACCGTCGCCATGATGCTCGCTCAGATGCAGGCGAAGTCCACCACGCGAGACCTGCATGTACACTGGCATGCCGGGCTCAAACGTGTGCTCCCAGTCAACCGTGAAGCCGAGAAATCCGCAGTAGAACTCCTTGGCCTTCTCCACGGAGAAAATGCGCAGGATGGGAATGGTTCGGACGAAGGTAATCGCCGTCGTGGGCTCAGTCGCAGATGCAGTCATGATCACTCCATTAAATCAAAACGGTTTTCGCCAACGATGAATCGGGCATATGTTCGTCCTTTTAGCCTTTGACATTCTCAATGGGCGAAGCGAGTGCTTGGACCCAGTACGACAATGAACGCAATCGCGACCCCACAAGATGCCAAGATTAAGGGCCAGCTCCTCTCGATCGGCATTGGTTCTGCCGGCGGCCCATAGGGAATCATCGTTCCCTTACGAAGCAAGTTGGGGTCCCACATGAGTCCCGATGTGCCGCCAAAGGTCGAGGCGGCGGCGGAGATCAGAATCAGGATCATCCCTCTAGGATTCAATGCTCCGGCAACGCACATCAAAATTCCTCCGGCAAAATACGGGATCGTAGAGAGGCGCACCGCTCTTCGGTAGCGTTGCTCCTGATTGCTGCCAATCAGCGGACGCAACTCAAGCAAACTAAGACGCGCGGCCAGGAAGTAGGTAACAGCGCCGAAGATAGTCAGACCGATTCGCCAGATCCATTGTGGGCCGAGTCCACGAATGAATTCTCCCCAGTCACCGATGCCGCCAATTCCTGAAAACAGAAAATACCCTGTGGCAGCGAAAAGGTTTACAGTCATCGCAATCCAAAAGAAATACTTCATTCGCGGACGGCTGCGACTGGTGATTCGCCCGAGGAAAAAGAACACGGCCGCGGCGATGAAGTTCGCGAGAGTGCCGCCAGCCATCACCAGGCGGCTATCCACACTGCATTCGAAGTGAACTGAAGACAGCACGAGAGGCTGGGCGCCCGTGAGAAGACAAGCGCCACCGTGGCCTGCTCCTTCATGCAACAGGTTCCCAAGCATGTAGGCAAGGACCCCGATCGATCCCACAGTAACCGAATCTGGCATAGGTACCACTTTGACGGCAATTTCTGGCTGCGTAGCGCTCTGCATTTCGGCGATAAGGTAGCACAGCAAGGGCAGAAACGAGTTGTTTGGTCTGTGATGGACTCAAGCCGCGTCTTGATGATTCGCCGGGGAGGGCGCCTGGGCGCTCTAGGGCGACGAACCTCGACGGCCGTGAAGTCCTCGAAGTAGACAAAGTCATGCTCCCTGCGTAATAACTTGAACTCTGGCGCGTCTATGTGCGTAAGAACCGGCAGAGCGGTTCCCTGTCTGGTGGCTTGCGGCCGGAGCGAGAAGACATTTCATGAATACATTGAAGAGTGACTTTCTTTATGGCGTGCGCATGCTGCGCAAGAGTCCCGCATTCACAATTGTCGCGGTCTTGACGCTGGCACTTGGAATCGGAGCTAACACGACGATTTTCAGCCTCGTGAACTGGCTTCTTTTGCGGCCCATGCCGGTGACGCAGCCGGAGCAGATCAGCGTTCTCGCTTACAGCCAGAGGCATGGCAACACACAGAATCAGTTCTCGGTTCCCGACTATCGGGTTATACGCAGCCAGACGACGAATGTTTTCTCGGACGTTGCCGGATACCAAATCGGCATAGACGGCTTCAGCGTCGAGGGCAGAGCCGACCGGCTCATGACCTATTACGTGACGGGAAACTTCTTCCGCATGCTGAACATGCAGCCGGCACTCGGCCGTCTCTTCCTGCCGGAAGAGGGTGAGAACGTCGATTCCGATCCGGTGATCGTTCTCGGATACCCGTATTGGCAAAAGCGCTTTGGTCGACAGCCAGACATCGTAGGCAAGAAAGTTTCCCTCGATGGGAAGCCGTTTACCGTGATCGGCGTTGCGCCAAAAGAATTCTATGGACCGTATCCCATACTGGAAGCTCAGGCCTACCTGCCACTGGGTATGAACGTAGTGGAAGGCACGCCGCGCGATTTCATGGAGAATCGCGGTATGCGCCAAGTGGTCCTCATGGCCCGGCTTCGAGATGGGGTTGCGCTTGAACAAGCGACTGCATCGCTTGCCGTGATTGGACAGCACCTGGGCTCAGACTTTCCGGACTTTGATAAGGACATGGCAATTCGCGCTTACTCGGAGGTCCATTCACGTCCTCAGCCGGATTCCGACAATACGGTGGTGATCGTCGCAGGTTTGTTTCTCGGACTGGCGGCGATGGTTCTGCTGCTGGCGTGCATGAACATCGCCAACATCCTGCTCGTGCGGGCGACAGTGCGCGAGCGTGAGGTCGCAATTCGGGCTGCGCTCGGCGCTTCGCGAAAACGGCTGATCCAGCAACTGCTCACGGAAAGCGTTCTGCTTGCGTTGCTGGGTGGACTTGCCGGCATCGTGTTGGGATTCGGCGGAAGCTCGCTGCTGGGCTCGCTCAATCTCCAGACTGACTTGCCTATCCACCTCGACTTCGGCTTTGACTGGCGCGTCTTTGGATATGCGTTTTCTGCCGCATTGATTACTGGGATCGTCGTTGGAATTGTCCCAGCGGTTCGCGGTTCACGCGGGAATCTCAATGCTGTCCTGCACCAAACTGGACGCGGTGTCGTAGGTGGCCGTGCCCGTTTGCGGACGGCTCTAGTGGTCGTTCAAGTAGGCGGCTCGCTGATCCTGCTGATCGTTGCCGGACTCTTTACCCGTAGCCTGCAAGCGGCGCAGCGGACCAATTTGGGATTTGACCCCAATCACGTTGTTAACCTTTACATGGATCCCAGTGAGCTTGGTTACAAGCCCGACCAGACTCTCCAGTTCTATCGCGACTTGCTCGCGCGGGTCACACAACTCGGGGGTGTGGAAACGGCGGCCACTGCCAGCAGCGCGCCTATGGGGTACTACGGCAACGGGGATGGACTGATTATCGAGGGATACCAGCCGCCGCAAGGTCAACCTGGTCCGGGATCGCAATATGAATTGATCTCCGGAGACTACCTTGGAACGATGAAGATTCCACTCGCCGAGGGAAGGACTTTCAAAGACTCTGACAACGATAAGGCGATAAATGTGGCCATCGTGAACGAAACCATGGCCAAGAAATACTGGCCAAAACAGGATCCCATCGGGCGTCACTTCCGCATGGTCAGCAATGCTAAGCAGACGCTCGAGATCGTTGGCGTAGCAAAGGATGCCCGCTACCAGCGTGGTAATGGACCATTCTCGAACCACTTCTACATGCCCCTGACGCAGCACGCAGCCCTGGGTAGCCTGCAAGTCTTGCAGGTGCGGACCCATGGTGATCCGGCGAGCATGATTCCCGAGATCGAGCGGACAATCCACGCTCTGGCCCCTGATCTTCCGGTCTTCGAAGTAAAGACCATGAAGCAGGCCCTATACACACTCAACGGATTGCTGATGTTCCAACTCGGCGCGAGTCTGGCTGCCGTGTTGGGAGGTCTTGGCCTCATTCTCTCGGTGATCGGCGTTTATGGCGTGATCTCGTATTCCGTAAGCCAGCGAACACAGGAGATAGGAATCCGGATGGCTCTGGGAGCACAGCCTGGTTCGATTCTTGGCCTTGTTCTCCGACAAGGTGTGATTATCGTGTGTGCTGGACTGGTGCTTGGATTAGCTTGCGCGCTTGCTAGCGCGAAGCTCGTCGGCAAATTCCTGGTGGTTAGCGGCGCTGATCCGCTGACGTACTTTACTGTCTCCGCCACCTTGACTCTGGTTGCGCTAGCTGCCTGCTACCTGCCGGCACGACGCAGTACAAAAGTGAACCCGATTGTGGCGCTGCGGCACGAGTAACGGATGTAAGGGAGAGTGAGAATAGAACGCCGTAACGACTGATAGTCCGCCGAGCGAGGGCGCTCCGCTAATCAGTACTGTCTATCGCTCCGGAGAGCGGCGGTGCAGGATGGAGGAGACTGCCAAAACCGCGACTATTACAACGGCGACGCTCATTTGCGGCACTCCTTGTCAGCATCTAGAGCGTATCCGGAGCCACCGGAGCCAACAAGATTACCCGCGCAAATTCAGCGATTACTCGCGTTACCGGAAGGCGTCTGCCAAATCACAACTAACGCTAAGCTATTGATTCGGGGTGAGTTCCGTGCTCTCTCTATCTTTACCATCCGCTACCGCGGACGGTTCTGAAACCGTGGTAATGGCTCCGGATGCCAATCGCTGGCCCACTTCGAGGGCGTCGGGCCCATTTCGAACTCGAGGTTACCTCCGTGCTGAATGTCCTGATAGCGCAGTACAGGGATGGCCAAGGGTTTGCCGTTTAATTTTGCCGACTGGATATACATGTTTTGCGGCGAATTCCCACGAGCTGAGATTACGAAGCTTTTGCCTTCGGGCAGATTCAATGTGACCCTCTCAAAGAGCGGGCTGCCGATCATGTACTCGCCCGAAACGGGATTCAGTGGATAAAAGCCCATTGCCGTAAAGATGTACCAGGCCGACATCTGCCCGCAGTCTTCGTTGCCTAGAATGCCTACTGGCGTATTGGAATACGCCTGGGTAGCAATTTCGCGAACTTTCGCCTGCGTCTTCCAAGGCTGGCCGCTGAAATCGTAGAGATAGCCATAATGATGGCTGGGCTCGTTGTCGTGCTTGTTGTGCCCGCCGTTAAAATGCTCGTCGAGCTTGCGGTTGAAAACATCCGGGCCACCCATCAGCTTCATCAGTCCGGGAATATCGTGCATTGGCGACCAGGTGTAAACCCAGGTATCGCCCTCCGTCCAGCCTGCGCCAGGATCGGCCCAGCTACCGTCAGAATTGCGGGCTTGCATGAATCCTGTTTTGGGATTGAAGAGCAATTCGTAATTGTGCGAGCGATTCATGAAGAACTCGTAGTCGCTCTGTTTGCCAACCGCTTTGGCGATTTGAGCTACGGCATAGTCGTCATAGGCATCTTCCAGAGTTGACGAGGCGGCTTCGGAGGTTTTGTCTGCCGGCACGTAGCCCAGAGTTTTCGCATACGTGAGCCCTGCACGCGCTTCATATGGCGTGTGCTCCTCACGATCGAGCCACTTGTGCTTGGTGTCATCATCCGGAGGGGTCATCGCGTCTTTGTACGCGGCCTGGTATGCGAGGTTGAAATCGAATCCGCGGAATCCTTTGTTGATGGCTTCGGCGATTACGGCGTCCGCGTGCGTGCCGATCATGATGTTGGTGTAGGAAGGATTCGGCCACTTCGGCATCCAGCCGCCTTCGCGGTAATTCTGCAGTAATGCCGTCATCATATCGGGAACGCGCTCTAGCGCAATCAGGGTGAGCAGGCTGTGTTCGGCGCGAAATGTGTCCCAAAGGGAAAAGGCGGTATAGGAGACACCGTTATGAACCTGATCGTCGAAGGCACTATAGTAGCGTCCGTATTCCGAGAAGAGCCGCGGATATAACAGCGAATGGTAAAGACCGGTGTAAAAGATTGCGCGCTGGTCGTCTGTCGCACCGTCAATGCTGATAAGACCAAGCTTTTGGTTCCAGGTCTGCTGCAGTCTTGCGCGCGTGCCTTCGAAGTCCCAACTCGGAATCTCTTTCTGGAGATTCGCACGCGCCTGGTCGATGCTGATGAAAGACGTTCCGACACGCACCTCGATGACCTTTTCATCTCTGGCACGGAAGGTCGCATACGCTCCGACATTGTTTCCCGAGACTGATGTTCGATCCCCACGCGTATCCGAGCCCTGGTAAGTGCCGCTCTCTGCCCAAGAATCGCGGAATTGGACCACGAAGTATCCTTTGAAATTCGGCAGCGCAAAAGGACCGAGGTGAGCGTCCATGCGATGAGGATTGAATCCGCTGATCTCTTTGCGCTCCAGGTTTAATTCGACTGAGCCGATGATGTTTGGACGAGTCGCTTCCACCAGAACGCTCGGTCGAGTATCCGCCGGGAAGGTAAATCGCAGAAAACCACAGTGATCCGTCGCCGTCATCTCGGCGTGGATCTCCCGCGATTGCCCGGCATCCAGCACGACAGAGTAGTAGTACGGAGTGGCGAGCTCATCTTCGCGTGTGAACTTGAGTTTGCGAGCATCGGGAGTGGTCTTGATCTCGCCCAGCTCGGGGACGATGGTGACGTATCCGAAGTCTCCCATCCAGATTGCAGGTTGATGCGTACCTATGAATCCCGAAATGGTCGTGTCGTCGTAGTGGTACGAGGTGATGCTGATCTTGTTTTGCCGAGTCTGCGGCGTCCAGTTGGTCATGCCGAAGGGCGTAGTCACGAGCGGCATGGTTCCACCGTAGTCGCTGCCGGCGCCTGCGGTGCCGATGTAGGGGTTCACCCAGTCGACGGGGTTCGGACGGGCAGAGACCCTTTGGCTCTCTTGGGCGCAGGTTATCGTGCAGAGAAAGAGCAGCAGAAGGAGTAGAGACGAACAGCCATGAAGAGCATCGTCCGGCTTCTTGAGTGTGAGCGTCGGAAACATTTGGGCCAGTCAGGATAGCAAACACAGAAAGCAGTAGGACGATGTGGGAGCATTGCGAGAGCGCTCTGGGTCAAAAGCGACTGTCATCCTGAGGCCCGGCGTTCGCCGAAGGATCTCCCGCAATGACTGGTACAAAAATGTAGCTTCGCGGCTCTTTGGCGAGGATCTTCGTGAAAGAGCCGGGAAGCTGCAATTGAATCCGATTCATTCCGGTAGATCCTTCGGCCAACACCGGGCCTCAGGATGACAGGCAAAAGATCGTAGGCACATCAGGCGGTCCGCCCAGGTGTAGCGGCACGAGCCTTCTCTTGCATCCGATAGTAGTTGATGAGATCAGTGCTCTCCGGCGGCTTCGCGCCGATCTGGCGCAGCATGGTGGTCACCTGACCGCGGTGATAGCTGGCATGATTCACGACATGCTGGAGCATCTGCGCGAATGTCGACGAGTGCGGCTCGCCCTTGAGTGATTTGTATTCCATCCGCGTTTCAATTCTTTCCGCGCCTAATCCCTGAAAAAATGCGCGCACACCAGATTCGAGCTCGCGCCACGCAGAACAGAGCGAGGCTACATCGCGAAATCCTTCCGTCGTGAGCATTCCTTGCGGGTTGCCGCGCCACCGTGAGTACCAAACAGCCTCGGCTCCCATCGTGTGAACTACAGTGTCGCGGATGGACTTGAAGCTGCTTTCAACGGGTTGAGTGAATTGCTCGGGCGTCAGCGCATCGAGGGCAGCGAGCATGCGATCACGGGCCCAATAGTGATAGTCGAGCAGAGCGTTGATTTCGTCGTTGGTCATGGAGTCTCTTATATTCCGCGATTGAGGTTCTCGCGGTCGTGGCGAGTCTCATTGGATACTGTCATCCCTCGCTCCGCCGCGTGAGTGTTCGGGATGGCAATCATTCCGAGGCGGAGCGGGGGATCTGCTGTCCTCATTGCAAATCAAACAACAGCAGATCCCCCGCGCAAAATACGCGCGAGGGATGACAGTCACAAAACGGGACTGGCAGACAAGTTCTCACACATCCCTTAAAGAATATACCCAGCGCGGCCGAGCCAGGATGCCTCAAAGTCTTGGGTTGACCGATCGTTGAACCAGCTTCACCGCAGCAGCGCTGAGGCTGACCACAAGATCGGCGCCTGACCGTGAAGATCGCCCGTCAATCTTGCGCGGTCGAGGTAGTACTGCAGATCGTTCTTTTTGTTCGTGCCCTCGCAGACATTCCGGATGTCGCCGTCAGGAGTCAAATAGCTCACCAGCCCAAGCCAGCCTTTGCGCGCTGCGGCCGCGTAGGTCTTGCGATCGAGCCAACCGTTCTTAACTCCAGTGATCATCGCGAAGGTGAACATGCCGGTCGATGAAGATTCGGGCCACGACTCTGGATGATCGATGAGCTGCTTCCACATTCCGTCGCTCCCCTGGTACTGCAGCAGCGACTTCATCATCTTGCGGTAACCGTCGAGGATGCGGGCACGCTGTGGATGATTTTCGGGCAGGGAGCGAAGCAATTCCGCCATTCCTGCGGCTACCCAGCCGTTGCCTCTGCCCCAGAAGAATGGGACGTCAGGCGCGTGGTAGAAGAGCCCATTGGGCTGCTGGAGCCTGTCGAGGTATGTGCTCATCTCGAGAGCGGCCCGGTCGACGTACTTGTTGTCTCCGGTCGCGCGATACGCCTGTAGCTGCACGATTTCCATCATGTACATATCGTCGATCCAGAAGCGGCTCTGCTTCGAGAGCCCGTCGGGCGTGGCATCTTCCCACTGCTTGTCGGCCATCGACTTTCCCAAATCGAGATACTTTTGCTGCTTGGTCTCGATGTAAAGCTCCAGTGGAACCGCGCCAAAGACAGTCGAATCCACGTGATTCGGTTCGGGAATTAACTTTGCTTCGTCACCGAATAGCGGATCGAATCGAGTGGTCAGCTTGGCCGTGAGATCTTTGTCGTCTGCGAGTTGCGCGAATGTGAGCGAGCCATACCATGCGCAGGTCTCCGGGTAGGTGATATGAGCAGGCGGAGTAGATCTGCCGAAGTTCGTGTGTGGTCCGTTAGCAAAACGCTCTGCGACACGCTTGCCGATCTCCTGAGGCGACGAACCCTTAGGCCAGTTTTCAAATTCCTTGATGCGATTCTTTTTCGATTTTGCGGCGTGCGGCTTCGCAGCAAATGTTTGCGTGGCGGTGCTGGCAATCATGGCCAGGCATATCACTACGAACATCGGACGAGGTGTTCGAAGGTTCATGCGTATTTTCTTACCACATGGTTCTACAGGCGAAACGAGGATGTAACTCGCTTCAGTGCTTAATGACCTGATCGAAGTGACCACTACGAAGAGCGCTGCAAATGAAACGCTCGTCGAGACATGATCATCGATGATCCCTCACAGACGATAGGGCCGGAGGCCCGGCTGGCCAAACGTCAGCCCAGTCCCGGAAGGGCTGGGGCGATGCAAGCACAAGATGATGAGGGCCGGAGGCCCGGCACCAGCTTATTCGTCGCCTTTGAAGGTTATCGTCGATGTTGTTCGACAACGGCAGATGCGGCCAATGCACAGCGGAATAAACGGAGGTAAACGCAGACCCAGCCCTTCCGGTACTGGGCTGACGTTTGGCCAGCCGGGCCTCCGGCCCTATCATTGTCGAACTGCGTAAGGTTCCTCGAAGAATAGTTTGAAATTGAGGCCGATTCTGACCGGCTGATCCTGCTTTGTCGACATCCGCAGGCCAAGGGACATCGAGGCTATCGCTGCACATATAAAGCCTGCAGGAAGTGACGATAGGTTCGGCTGCAGGGTATCTCTTTGCCATTGCGTAGTGAGACGATGAATTCACCGCTGTTGCAGGGTTGCAGTTCGCTGATTCGGCTAACGTTCACGATGTAGGAGCGGTGAATGCGGATGAAGCGGGCGTTGTCGAGTTGGTCTGCGAGCTTGCTGATTGGTTTGCGGAACAGCAGTGGATCTCTTCCGGTGATGTGCAGACGAACGTAATTCGCGTCGGCCTGAATCCAATCGATCTCGTCCACAGAAACAAAGATCACGCGCCCGCCGGACTTGATGATGAGCCGATCGTCCGGCTGCCGCTTCTGCTCTGACGATTCTGCGCTCACGACATTGTTACTCATCCACATTGGCTTAATCTCCCCACGTACTTCCCGACCTAGTTCGGTAACCGCAATGACGATTGCCCAAACACATATCGCCATCCCGCCGGTGTTCTTACATATGTGTCGCTGAACCAAACCGCGTAATCGAACGGCTGGGCGCTTTCTGCACCTCTCGCGCGCAACTTCGCCGTGACAACGGCGGTATCGCCCCACACGCGAACTGTTTGACTGATGTCGTCCTGCTGTTCGTAGATGACGCGGCCGGATTTTGCTTCTTTGAGCAGATCAGATTTTGTATAGCTCTTACCGGAGCCGGTAACGAGCGTGAAATCGTCGGCCAAGATGCGGTCCATGGTGGCGACATCGTTCCTCTGCACTGCAGCCTGATATTCCTTGTCGAGTGCTGCAACGATCTTGCCTGGATCATCAGTTGATTCGGTGTGACGACGAAAGAGCAGATCGAACCAGGGCCTCCACGTGCCTCCGTTATCGGTGGAGGTCAATGCGGTTTCGCGCACACCTCCGTCGACCGCCTTCCACGTACCGCGAACCAGAGTGTCTTTCGCGTGATCGTGTCCGCTCAGTACGATCTCGCCGTTTTCGAGCTTTCCTTCGATTGTCAGCAACTGTCCGCGATTCGTTACCCAACTCTGGTGCCAGGTTTTTCTCGCGGCGTCATAGATAGTGAAGCTCTCGCCTTTGAGCCCAGTCGGATCTTCGTAGACTTCCCGCAACACGCAGCCGTTGAGTGTGCGTTCCACCCGCGTGCGCGCGACTTTGTTGGTGGTGCCGAAGTCAAATGCGTCCCAATCGCCGATCCAGAAGTCGAATTGCCGATGCTCAGGAGTGGCACAGGATGTGGACTTTGGGGATTCATTGGAGGTGCGTGAGTTTGCAGCAAGATCCTTCGGCGGAAAAGCAAGGAGGATTGATGCCACGCTGACCTTCAAACATCGAGCAAAAAATCTCATTTGTGAAACTCCCCAGCCTCCAGTGCCCAGACCTATTTTCAAAACGGTCGTCTCGTCACTCAAGATAGAGCTAGAGACGGCGTAGGGATGGACGTTTCCGGACGTTGCTCCCCGACGTTTACCCACCCCTTCCGGGACTAGGCTCATGTTTGGCCATCGGCCAAACCCACAGCCGAGGGGGGCTGTGCCACAAAGTTAAAAAGCGCCTGGTTGCCGTGTCCGAAAACGTCCATTCCTCACAGGAGAATCCACTATGATGAGCTTCGAAAACCATGGCACTTGATTGGCAGGCTTGCTCGCAGGCGAGACTCTCACGCGATGCGCGATTTGATGGGAAGTTCTTCATCGGAGTCCGCACCAGCGGGGTTTACTGTCGTTCGATTTGTCCCGCGCCTACGGCCAAAGAGAAGAACGTTCGTTACTTCCCGACCGCGGCCGCAGCCGCAGAGGCGGGCTTCCGCCCATGCCTGCGCTGTCGTCCGGAGTGCTCCCCGGGAACTCCAGCCTGGTTCGGAACTTCAAACACAGTTTCGCGAGCCCTGCGCCTGATCGATGAAAGCGGCCTTGAAGATGGAGGCGTCGAAGCGCTTGCCGAACGATTGGGATTGGGAGCGCGACATGTTCGCCGCCTGTTTCTCCAACATTTGGGAGCGACGCCGAGCGCAGTTGCTCGCACGCGCAGGCTGCATTTTGCCAAAAAGCTGATTGATGAAACCAACCTTCCGATGAATCAGGTTGCACTGGCCTCCGGCTTCGGCTGTGTACGGCGGTTCAATGCGGGAATTCGGAATGTTTATGGACGCACGCCAGTGCAGATTCGCCGCCTCGCGCGGCAGAAGACCATCGAGCCGGAGAATCAGTATTTGTTTCGACTTCGGTTTCGCCCGCCGTATTACTGGCAGGGGATGCTGGCATTTCTGGCGGCTCGGGCTACACCGGGTGTCGAAGCGGTGGACGCAGGAACTTACCGCCGTTCGATTTCCTTAAATGGGAAGCACGGCTACTTTGAAGCCTCGCTGGACGAAAACACGCACACTCTCACTGCGCGCATTCAATTCGGCGATCCTCGCGCATTGTTTTTTATCGTCGAGCGCATACGCGCAATGTTCGACGTGAACGCCGACTGGTCGAGCATCTCGACGGCCTTGCGTGCAGACCGAGAGCTGTTCAACAGACTTGATGCCGCTCCAGGAATGCGTGTGCCAGGCTGTTGGAACGGATTTGAACTGGCGACGCGCGCGGTTCTGGGGCAGCAGATCACAGTCAAAGGGGCCACGGCCCTCGCAGGGCGAATCGCCCGAGCCTTCGGACAGCCGTTTTCCGCGGCCAATCTGACGCACATCTTTCCCGCTCCGGAAATTCTGGCCGATGCCAACCTTTCCAGCGTTGGATTGCCGAAGGCTCGGGCCGCTACGATTCGTGCTCTCGCCCGGGCGGTCTGCGACGGTCAGATCCACTTTGAGGGAATCATCGACGTCGACCAGTTCCTAAACCGTCTTTGCGAGATACCCGGCATCGGGAACTGGACCGCTCAATACGTCGCCATGCGTGCCCTTAGAGAACCCGATGCGTTCCCTTCTTCCGACCTGGGGCTTCTTCGCGCGCTGGACGCAAAGACGCCTCGCGAACTGGAGCGGCGTGCCGAGGCCTGGCGGCCTTGGCGGGCCTATGCTGCGATGTACCTCTGGGGTAGCCCCGCTTGGGCCAAGCTACCTCGACGAGTGGAACCTCCCAGCAAGGCAGCCTTTCGCCAGGAGCAAGATGCGCGTCGCATATCTGCGAGCCAGGTGTAAGCGGCGACTCCTGCAGAGGCGCTGCATACTGTGTCTCTATCCTGCACTATTCTCATGACAATTCAGCGACCCATAGCGCAAAGCTAAGTCATTCTTTTTCTATAGCCTAGGTATTACCTCCCGGTCTTACACCTTCGTTCGTTGCTTCCCCGGCGTAACTGCTCTAGCTTGGTATTGACGTCGCCCATGGTGAACCCAGAAGAGTTGCAACAGATTGCTGCCGAGCACGTGGAACGACGCCGTGAGCCGCGGCTAAACCAGCCCGCTGGCGTCACTGTTCGAGTTGAGCAGCCAGGCGGTGGCGAGGAATTTCATGCCGTGCTCGTGAATGCGAGCGACGGAGGATTTGCGATCCGTCACTGGCGCAGAGACCTCTTGATCGGCCAGAGAGTGCGAATTTCGGACGCCGCGCAGCACGAAATTGCAGCTTCCGTTATGTGGAATTGGGCCGTGGGACCAGTTGTGATTTCGGGCCTGTGCCGAGAGATGGTACCCACCGCCAGCGCACATTTCCGTCAGATGTATGACCGGCCAAGACCGGACGAATCGAACTCCGGGTTTCAGGGTTGGGCATGGGCGGGGCTTACTGGACTTATTGCTGCTGCCGCCTGGTACTTCAGAGACAAAATTTTGTAGGTTTGGAGTGGCTCCCCAATGCATGAACTGAAGCGTCGATATCCCCGGTATCCCATCGACAGGCCTCTCACTGCATACCGACTCTACGAAGAGATGAAAGTGGGCATTCGCGGCCATTGGCAGCAATTCGGAGAAGGTGGCATGGGCGCGCAGATGTCGGAGCAATTGCGCTCCGGCGAAGTGCTGCAGATCGAACTTTCGCCGTCTCTCAAGGTGTACGCTGCTGTGCGGTATTCACGGGCCTTCTATCACGGGTTCGAATTCGTGCTTCTCAAAGACCGGCAGAAGGCTGAACTGGCGCGGCTGAGTCGAGAGATGGGCGAGAAGACAGAACAGACGGCGCCGAAGCCCTCTTAGCAGGCATCCTCTAAGCAAGACGTATCGACAATAACCTGCGCGAGGGCGCGCGGGCGGTCCTTTTTTATTTTAATATCTCGTTCCTACCGCCAGCCGTCGTTCTTGGGATCTAGCCAGGCTGCGAGGGACCCTGCCGGAACACGGTCGCTCGGATGCGTTCGGTTCCATTCAGCGCGTATTTGGGTGTTCCACCGTCTCATGTCATGCACGAAGTCCGCGTTCATGAAAACGCGACTGCAAGAGTTTCCGGAGGGCTGCCACTGTGTGCCGTCGGAAAAAAAGACCCGGCTCACCTGCACTTCCACTCCACGCATATTCCGCCAGGTTGAACCAAAGTACTTCTCCTCATCTTTGGCCGACTTAACCACTAGCCCGCCAGCGCCCGGCATTGTCTCCCAGGCTGCGTAGTAAATATCCGACACCGAATACCTAAGGCCCGAGCTATCGACTGCAGAGAGCTTAAACTGCGTACCGGAAACGATCTTGCTCGACTGATTTGTGAACCAGAGAACGATGTGCTTGCCGGTCTCCATGGGGACGTCAGTGCCGGCCACTGACACCAGGACGGGACAAGTGCTGGCAGTCCGGTCTTGGGCGACAGAGACAGCACAGGCCAGAAAAAGCAACGCGAGATATTTCATAAGAGCCCGACCGAAAAGTGAGGGAGGTAGAGGCAGCTTCTCAGTAGTGCCTCTTATCGACAACGTTACGCAGGTACACGCGGTAAGTTGTCCTCCCGGCAATCTTCGACAAACGGCTGCACCTCCGTCCAATCGGGAGTGCTTTCGGACGAGGTGCGTGCAGGTTAGGCCTTAACGGCGGGAAGAAGAGCAAGTAATTGTTTTTCCGGAGGAAACGACACCGGCTTCAAAACTGTGAGCTCCTGCGGGGGGACTCCGGTCTGGTAGGCGCGCACAAACGTTTCGACGGCTAGTCCCGCCGTTGTTGGGAGGGAGATCGAAGCCGTGAGAATTCCTCTCTTTACCCGATCCTGACCGGCATTGCCGCTCGCATCGCAACCGATGAAGGCCAAGTCGGCCCAACGGCCACCCTCTTCGGACAGCGCCTTCTTCGCTCCGAGAGCCATGTTGTCGTTCTGCGAGCAGACTAGATCCACCTGAATCTGACGCGAGGTGGAAAGACGCAGCCAGGATTTCAGCGCGTGATATCCGCTTTCTTCTGTGAAGCGTCCACGAAGCATTCGTAGTTGCACGTTGGCAGGCTTGGCACGCTCGACGCCAATTGTGCGCTGCTCGGCAGAGTAATTGCCCGAGGGTCCTTGGATGTAAAGCACTAGACCGCCCTGAGGAAGAAGGGCTGCGATCTGGCGCGCCTGTATGCGCCCGACTTCCTCTTGGTCCACAGTGATGCAGAAGACCGGAACTTTGCTACTCACCCGCAGTTCAGTCAAGTAATCGATGTCGCGGTTAACCACCGCCCATCCGATTCCTTTCGAGACAGCTGCGTGCGCCACTTGCGACAGGCCCGTACCTGCCGGATGACAAACAACTGCGTCGGGGCGCGATTCAGGCACGCCTTGAATGGCGTCGAGGAGTTGCTGGCTTTGATTGATGGCGTCGCCTTCGGCATAGATGACTTGCGCCTCAGCGCCCAGTCGCTCAGCCATCTCGGTGACCGCGCGAGCCTGCTCACGCTGATAGTCGTTCTCGTTGCTGACCAGGGAAACCAACAGTTTCAGCTTCTTCATGGAAGTCGACCAGGTAGTGGAATGATAGGTCACGAGAGCGCGGGAAAGAAGGTTACTCGGAGGGAACGTTCCCAAGAGGGAGTTGGGTAACAACGACCTTTGGTAATTTGACGAAGGCTTGCGCAGCAAGAGTTCGAAAGCTTATTGGCGAGCAAGAATTCGCCGGATCTGATCGATGTGATGCATATCATGACCAGCCATGTGCCGCGCCAGATCTGAGACTGTGATGTTGCCGCGTTCTGCGTGCACGCCAAACTTCTGCCAGTCAGCGACGCTCAGCTGGCCTAGCATGCGCAGATTCGCTGTGCGTAACAATCTGAATAGCTCAAGCGCTTCCCTCGGATTCCACGAAGCATAGTTTCCGAGCTGCGCCCATTGGTCCTGATCGAACGGAGCCAAGTCACAGCCGCAGTGTTCAATCATTCGGCGATATCGCCAGGCGGTTGCAATCTCGTCTTCTGCCAAGTGAGCCAAAATCTCTCCAACGGACCATTTTCCGGGTGCTGGACGAGCCTGCAGGTCCGCCTCACTTACCCCGTCAATGAGCTCCGCCAACATGAGTGGCGCTTGCCGCTGCATCGCAATGGGATCTCTGCCTTCGGTATAGGCGCTCAGGCGAGCTTGATAGACGGTCATGGAGCAGGAGGAATCCTGCACATTTTAGACGAGTGGGGACACGTGAGACCGGGTTACGCGAGCTTGCCGCGAAGGTCGTCGTCCCAGATGAACTTGTCCGGCTCGAGGCTCTCGACGCCGATCTTGCCTTCCAGGTCGGAACCAGACTTTCCGATCCAGACAACCTTGTATTTTGCGCGCCGAGCATTCCGTGCGATCCAAAGAATGTCTCCCTCGCCGATGCCTTCAATCTTCATCAGCTTGGCGCCGCGCGAAGAGACTTCGCAGGTGCACGCCGGACGAACTTTGGTGGGTTCGCTGTGTAAGGAGATCTTCACCGGGAGGACCACTGTAATGCGATTATCCCTGCGTAACTGTGAAAGGCTTAGGCCCGTCGACATTCCAGAACTTCCCCCGGGGAGATTTTTACTTCCGATCCATCCCTCCTATTAGGCATCAATTGTCGCAAACCGTCGAGATTTCATGGGTAATCAGGAGCTGTTACTCGAGGGATAGGATGCTGCAAACCCGTGCAACTCGAGCAAAACGTCCGGAAAAGTGGTTCCTCGGCTCCCATTCAAGAAGGATTTGGCGGTTCTCTTAGAACTTCCACTCCAGCTAAGGTATTTTCCACCTTAGGTGCGTTTCGGCTTTAGTTTTCAACGATCTACGTAGGTATTGAGACCTACAGTAAGGCGTTCTCTGGATCATTTAAACGCTACCTGTCGCCTAACCTGAGCTTCGCGTCGGAACCCCGACCTGGAGGCTCGTTTGCGACCTTTGCGCAAGGCAGACAGCAGGTTTCTGGCAGTCTTGTTGGGCATTTTAGGAGCTGTAGGCTGTGGCGCGGGAGCGGGAATGCAATCTTCTTCGCCGGGAGCCACCACTCCGTCAAACTCAATCTCCGGAGGCGGCACTATAGCCCCGACACCGACACCTAGTCCTTCCCCCAGTTCGCCCTTTCAGACTAACCTCGCGGTTACCGGGCAATGGGTACGAACAAACTCTGTCTCCCCGGACGGCGCGATTCTGTATGGTTCGTCGCAGATCAATCCGTATTACAGCAATCTGGCTGCGATCGGCCTGACTCACGATCCCTTGAGCTATGCAACCGTCCAGCGTTGGATGCAGTGGTATGTCAATCACCTGAATTGGCCGGACAAGTGGGGCCTCTACGGCACCACCTACGACTATGACTACAACAATGGCGTAGCAACCTCGCGCGTGTTCGCCGACTCCACCGACTCCTACGCTGCCACGTTTCTGACGCTGGCCTGGGCGTTCTACCGGACCGGTGATGCCGCCGCACAGAGCTATGTGAAGAGCATCGCATCGCAATTGGACTCGATTGGTGGAGTGCTGATTCAGACACAGCAAAGCGACGGCCTGACCTGGGCGAAGCCTGATTACCAGATCAAGTATTTAATGGACAACTGCGAGGCCTACCGTGGGCTGCGGGACCTCGCGCAGTTATTTCAAAATGCCGTTGGCGATTCGAGCAAGGCGGGCTACTACAACGCCGCCGCCGACCGGATGCTGCAGGGCATCGAAGGCATGTGGAGCAATGGCGCGTGGGCGATGTCCAAGGACGGAGTCGGAAATCTTGTCGCTCCCAATATGGGCAAGTGGTTTCCCGACGCTACCAGCCAGATCTTCCCAGTGCTCCAGGGTGTCATCGATGCATCGGATTCACGATCGCAACAGGCTTACAACAGTCTCAATAACGCGTGGCCGGGATGGCCGTCGCTGTCGTACAACGCACAGGATCCATTCCCGTGGGTGCTCGTTGGAGACGCCGCCATCATAATGGGGGATGCTGCTCGCGTGGCGACCTACACGCAGTCCATCGATACTAAATACGTAAACAAGGGATTTCCCTGGACCTGGTACTCGGCCGAGGCTGGCTGGTTCATGCGTCTGAATTCATACGCATTGGGGGCAAGGCCGCTATAGAGCTAAGTACAAAACTTAGCGGGGTAATTAGGCGAAGCCCCGCGTGCAAAGAACACAAATCGGCCATACAGTCTCAGTTGCTGTTCAGGCAGAACTTGGGGGAGGGCTGCCGGAACATCGAAAAAGCCCCGCTGAAAAGCGGGGCTTTTGCTTTGTTGAACTAACAGCGACGATCGTCTGCGTACAACAGTCTACTTCTGCGGAATGACTGCCTTGCTTTGCACGGGCTGCTCGCCGGCAGCAGTGGTCCGAAAAGTCCCGACTCCACCCACTGGCTGACCATTTTCCGTAATCTGGAAATAGTAGCGAGTATTCGGCGACAGGCCTTCCATCTTTGCGTGATGGTTCTTGCCATCGCTGCCATCTGTTCCCTGAGCGGCCTGCGAGAGGTTAGCGCGGTTTATGCCGTATTTGATGGCGGTGTTGCTGGCGGCATTTCGTGTGGCCCATCCGATCAGCGCATTGGAATCGCTCACCGTCTCGGCTACTGGACCGTTGCTAATGTCATTCGAGGAAGATGCCTCCGATCCAGAGGGCGCAGAAGAGCCTTGTCCTGAAGCGCCGGAACCACTTCCATAGGCACTCGGGGTTGAAGGCGATGCCTGACTGCTTTGGGCTGAACTGCTAGTTCCATTATGGGACGATGATGTTTCGTCAAATCCACTATTTCCTGCTTTCACCGTGCCGGAACCGCCGCCATCGGTAGCAGGCGTATTGGAACCAGTCGCTGGCGACGCCGAATCGCTCTGCGGGAGAGCACCTCCCGACTGGCTCGTGGTGGCGCTCGACGAGGGCGTCGAGGGGTCGGCGTTTGAAGTACTGTTTGCCGTTGAACTTGAACCGTTTTGCGCGGAACTGGTGCTCGAGTAAGTTGAGCGTTTTTTCTTTGTCTTGCTGGAAGTGCCGCTAGAATCCGTTTGCGCTATCCCAACTGCGCCTACAAGCAGGACCGTTCCAGCGACCAGCAAAATTCTCTTCACTGCCGAATTCATACTTAAAGTCTCCTTCACTCAAAAAAATTCAGAGTGGCGGAAACTTGGATGCGTCCAGAGCGGTACGGGAGGTCAGGCCAGAGTAGCTGCATAGAATTGAACAGTGGATGAGCGCTCTCCAACTGACAATAGCGGCTTCGGTTTCCACAAAACCAAAGTCTCTGCGTCCGCATCCCACAACTGTTTGTTTACGATGTTGATAAGTTCTATTAAAAAGTGAGCTAAATTCTTGTCTTCAGCGAATACTTCGACACCGGTAATCCACTCTGTTCAGTTTTATGACCACGACGACGCCCTCATTCAAAGGCTGCGTGGAATTATCGTGTCAGGGGTGGAGGTCGGAAATGCAATCCTCGTGGTAGCAACCGAGGAGCATCGGCACCAACTCAGGGCGGCACTCGAGCAATCGGGGATCAACCCAATTGGTCTTGAGGAAGAGGGAAGGTTGCAATTGCTTGATGCCCGTGAACTGCTCGATCAGTTCATGGTTGAGGATCTGCCTAGCCGCGACTTATTCCTTTCTAAGGTTGGCGCTCTCGTGAAGGCTGCGAAGCAGACTTCCTGGAATATGCAGCGCGGCTTGACGGTTTTTGGCGAGATGGTAGCGGTTCTTTGGCAAGAAGGAAATCACGCTGCAGCACTCAAACTCGAACATCTTTGGAATGAACTGCTCGACGATGGAACCTTTCATCTCCATTGTGCCTATCCAAGACATCTCTTTACCGGGGATCGTGATTCCATCCTGCTTCGCTCGGTCTGCGAAGGGCACTCTCACGTAATCGGGCAAGCGGCCTAAGCAAGATCTCGCGCACAATCATACTTAGGTTTATCCCGAATTGGTCTTCGCTGTTACCGTGCGGCGTGTCACCGAAGCACTCTGACGGTCGCGGGATGCAGCTCCCATAGAGTATCGACCCTGTCGCTTCCCCTGGCAAACCCCATTGGATGCACCTGGTCTCGGAATGCTACGCCGATCACTTCTACGGGAAATGGTTGCGACAGCTCCTGATTCACATCAGTGATTGTGATCCCTCTTCGTTCAAGGTCCGCGAAGAAAGACGCCCTTGGCAAGCAGTATTCTTGGGTTCCAGGAGTCTCTACAATCATTCGGGACGCGGTTTTGCTCGGCTCTTCCGAGATTTCCAGATGAAGGTCGCAATCGCTGGCGCGAAAGAAGACTGTTTGCAGATAAGCCTTGGGAACTCGATAGAGGGCCATCTCCCTTCCTGACCTCGCGCTGCGAGAGCCAGGCTCAGGCCCTTCCGCCCACTGCAGTATTGCCGCTGCACTGATATCGACAGGCTCGGCTTTGGGAAGAGATTCGTTCTTGAACTCGATGCGCCAGTCGTCTTTGGTGATGTGTGTTGGTTTGCAGACGCAGAGGGCGGCAGGGTTGGTGGCCTTGCCGACGCGTTTTCCAGGACGAGCAGGATCATTGCAAGCCATCAAGAAAAGCGTCACAGGAATTAGCAACCCCGGAAGGAGCGTAGGTGCGCGCATGCAAGTAGCGCAGTGTAACACCCAGTGTTGCTGCTGAAAGCCCCAGAGGAATAACGCCATTGGGGGCGTCAGAGTACCCTAGTAATCCACACTTGTGGCCGTAAAACGCGGTATGCTTCGCTCATCGACGTCCGTTCCCAACCTGCAAGATTCCTCGAAGAGGAGCGCAAGCAGTTCCGAGCCAGCTTGCCTGAGAATCCTGGGACGCTGTGGAAGGACTTCGCTGGCCGGATAGCGGTGGTATTGTCGGGCGGAGGAGCCCGCGGCGCTTACGAAGCGGGCGTATTGCTGGCGCTTCAGGATGCGCGCCTTCCGACGCACATTCTTACGTCCACCTCAATTGGCGCCATCAACGGTGCTTCGTATGCAGGGCATGGCCGGGGATATCTTGGAAACGCGGAGCCCCTGGTAGAGGGATGGCTGCAACTTACTCCAGCCAGCGTGGGCATCGACTGGTCGCGATACATCATCGTCCTCACCGGACTCATAGCAGCGACGGCCGGATTCGGAAACGCACTTGGCGTACTGCTTCACCGCCTTGGCATTGTCGTTCGTCAAGACGATCCCCTGCTTACATGGCTATTCCTGGGAGTGGCAGGCACAACTGTTCTTTTCTCCTACACAGAGTTCTCCTACCTCTTTTATGTGTTGCTTCACCCTATGCGCGGCCAACGCTGGGCGCCGAACAAGAAGAAGCTCACTTGGTCACTAATAGCGAACGCAGTCGTGCTGGGCTTCACTTGCTGGGTACTAGTCTCGACCCACGTGGAGTTTAAGGCGGAAGCTGTCTTCTGGCTGACCCCTCGGAATGATCTGTGGCTTGGGATTGCGTTGCTGATCGGCGTGCTGTTGTGGTCAATGCTGCGCAATCGGGTGAGCCGGTTAAGCCAAAGAATTTTGAGGTCTCCGCTCGACTCAGGTCTTTTCCAGAATTACGAGCGTTCTCGCTTTTTGCGGGATCGCATTCATCAGCGTCGCCTCCGCCGTTCCCCGATCCGAGTGGTAATGACCGCAGCTGAACTCTACACCGGACGCGAAAAATATTTCGCGAACAAGAAGATCGAGGAATTAGCGAACGATCCTGGCGTCGATGCCGCGTTCGTTCGCTCTCACTTCGAGTACGCGCACGACATGATGAAGGCCGTGATTGCTTCCTCGGCGTTTCCAATGGCCTACGAGCCAGTGAAGATGCACGGCGGGCTCTGGTCCGATGGCGGACTTGTGGCCAAGCAACCCATCATTCCCGCGATCCGGCTGGGAGCGGATGTAGTTTTTCTCATCGCCGTCGAAGCTGAGAAGGAAGTTGTTCCGAAGATCCGAACCTTCCTTGACGTCGGCATGCGAGCCTTTGACATTCTGATGTCCCGCAATGTGAGGTCCGACTTGCGAGTGCTGGAGAGTGTGAATCGAATCTGCGAAACCTACGCTGCCAAAGTCGGCCTACGTCCGGAGCAGCTGGTTCTAGAGATCGGAGATCATTCTTATCGTTATCTGAAGGCATTCACGATCCGGCCAGCGACGCCTCTCGCAGCCACGCTGCTCGACTTTGATGGCAAGATCGTGCGTCCAGCGATCGAGCAAGGATACAAAGACGGAGCGACCGCTATCAGGTCCTTTATCGAATACATCGCCGAAAATCCTGCAGGCGGCACTAAGCATTACCTCCGCCTGAATTCCGAGAGAGAAGTTGTCGCTGCCACGTGACACCCATCACTTCGGCCTTGGGGCATCCTCCTGCTGTACGTTTGGACCTTCCGACTCGAACGGCCAGTTCCGTTCCAGCAACACTTCCTTCTCCCGTTGTTCTTTTGGCACGCGATCCACTTTGAGGTTCTCGAAAAAGTGCACGCCTGTTTTCCCGGCGGTTCCAATATCGATGTCGCCGTCTCCATCGAGATCAGCGACTACGAATTGTGTGCCGACACCGGCAGTGCCATTCACTGATAACGTATAGCGGGTGAATCGTCCGTTCTTGCGATCGATCTTGTAGTAATAGACGACGAGCGGATCGTACGAGCCGGGATCGTTACCAGAATGTCCGCGATAGCGCTTACCGGTTATAAGCTCCGGTTCACCGTCTCCATCAATGTCTGCCAAGGCGAGCGCATGTGCCTGTGAGAAAGATTCATCAATGGCGTGCTTGATCCACGAGCGCCTGGCACCCGTACCCTGCTGTTCAAGCCAATAAAGCCCATAGCTGTGGCCGCGGCCGAAGATGATATCCACCTTTCCGTCTTGATTCACGTCGTAGCCCACAATGGGAAATCCAGTATCGCCCAGCTTCCACTCTGGATGCCATTCCCATTGATCATGTTCGGCGTCCACATTCTTCAGCCAGCCATACGGTGTGAGAATGTCGGGCTTACCGTCTCCATCAACGTCCCCAACTCCAACGCCGTGGCCGTCTGACTCGGGTCCGCCGGCGTGATGCACTTTTGGCTGGGTCCCGGAGAAATCCACCCAGATAATTCCTTGTCTCTGGTAGTGGGCGAGAACGAGATCTCGCTTACCATCGCCGTTCACATCAGCTAGCCAGCCTCCTTCGGTGTCATAGCTGTCGCTGATGAAATGCCGCTGCCACATCACATTGGTCTGCTTCGGATTCTCGTACCACCAGAGTCCATTCGTAATCCAGCCGGTCGTAACCAGATCGGGTGCGCCGTCATGGTTCACGTCGATGACCCACTCGCCGCAGTCGGAGACAAACTCTTCGTGAATACCGACCGTGCGGAATTGATGGCGCTTCCACTCGCCTCCTTGCGGACCTGGGTTCTCATACCAGTAAGCACCGCTAAGGATGTCGGGCCGTCCATCGCCATTCATGTCAAGCGTCGTGATGCCCTCGGCGTGATCGGTTCCCAAACGGTGAACGAAGAACGTCGCTTGAGGGATGTCCTCCGGACCATTTCCGCGTGTTGCCTTCCTCTCCTCTTGTCCAGTTAGAGGGAAGCAGAATGCCAGAAACACGAGTGTGCCAAATAAAGTGTTTGCCATGGCTTTTTTGGGGAACTACTTCAGCGGATACAGCCTTATGTTACGGAAGAAGACCTCGGCGCCCTCTGATTGAAACAGGATCTTGCCGCTTCCGGGAAACGCTTCGGACCCCTCGTTCACGAGCTTCCCATTTACATACTGCTTCACATGACCTGCCTGATTCACAAGCTCGACGACATTCCATTTCCCATGAGGCTTCTCGACTTCTCCAGATGGATCGCGGTATCCAACTTCGTTCTTCCAAGCCCCTTTGCCGATGCGATCGATCTTCGCGCCCTTGCCTGCCGGACCTCGACACGATTTCCATCCTTACTGGTGAGGGCGCCTCCATCGGTCATCCAGAAATCTCCCGTCGCGCCTTCGCAGATCTGGAATTCGATGGATCTAGGCCAAACCTTCTGCTCACCCTGGATGTTGTAGAGGATTCCGCTGTCACGCGCCTGACCGGCTCGTGGGGCGTAAGTTCCCTCTCCCCATTTGAACTCCGCTCTCAGGTAGTAGTTTTCGAATTCCCGCTTCGTGACGATGTAGCCAAATTCTTTTCCCGAGATGTGGACCTCTTTCTTCTGAACCTGGAACACACGCTCGGGATCGGAGTTAAGTCCTTTGCTCTTGAGAAGAGTGTCGAAGTTGCTGAGATCAGCGCCGTCAAACAACGTGACGGCAGCTCCGTGCGGCGGAATCTCTTTGTTGGCTCCGTGCGCCGGATAGGTGACGAACGCGCAAATGAAGAATGTTGAAAGTAACAGCACCCGGCTGCGAAGCTCGACGAGTTTCATAGCGTGTAGAGCTTACCAAAATGCTCGTCTCGCAGCTCCCACCGTCACAATCCATGCACGAGGGCGGCGATTCCATTCCACGTGATCTGCACCCCAATGCAAATAACGATGAATGCCGACAGCCGCAGAAAGACGCCCAATCCGACCGGGCCGAGGATTCGTTCGAGTCGCTCTGCGGAACGGTAGCAGATATACACGCTCAACGCGACGATGGATGGTCCCACAAATGCAGCAAGAAGAACCGGCCAGGAATAAGTATGTCGGGCCTCGTTGGCGCCAAGAGTGATAGCCACCGAGATAGATCCCGGTCCAACCGTTATCGGGAGAGTCAGTGGATAGAAGGCCTGCTGAGAGATCGTCGCCGGGTTAACCGTTTGTGGCTTTGGGTCGACTTCCTTCTGTGAGAGCACTCTCCAGCCGGTGACCGCCACAATGAGCCCACCCGCAACCTGCACCACCGGAATTGAGATTCCGAAAAACCGCAAGACATGGCTGCCGATCAGCATGGAAATCACGAGCAGCAGCAGGCTGTTGATGGTAATGCGAAGTATCAGGTTGTGACGAAGGTCAGCCGGGTATCCACGGGTCAGGCTGAGGAAAATCAGCGCACTCCCGAGCGGGTTCACAATCGGGAACAACGCCGCCACCACGACCGCGGTAGCGCCAGTGAGTTGAGCGACGATGTGCAACGTTCACTCTTTCGGTTAGTAAGAATAGCAGCCAACTAGCAGTGCGTTGGATCTTGCACCCCCGAATAGCAGAGTCATTTAGTCGAAAAACGGTAAACAGTCATCGACTGAAAACGCTGATCGGGCTTGAGTACGGTGGAAGGAAACGCAGGCTGGTTTGGCGAATCGGGAAAATGCTGCGTCTCGAGGCTGAAGCCCGAACGGAAGTCGTAACTCTTGCCGCTCTTTCCGGTGGTACTGCCGTCCAGAAAGTTCCCGGAATAGAACTGTACACCCGGCTCGGTGGTAAGGACTTCCAGCACCCGTCCCGAGCTTGGCTCGGTGACTCGCGCCGCCAGAGCTAACTTTCCGCCGCCATGATCCAGCACGAGGTTGTGATCGTAACCTCCCGCGCGCTGAAGCTGCTCCCCATCGTCGATATGGATCCCAACGGCCGTCCCATGGCGAAAGTCAAACGGCGTGTTCGCGACATCCCGGAGCTCGCCGGTTGGTATCAGTGATTCGTCAACTGGAGTAAACGAGGAAGCCAACAGCGTCAGCTGGTGTTGCAAGATATCTCCGCTTCCCTCGCCCGCGAGATTGAAGTAGGCATGATTGGTGAGGTTCAGAACCGTATCCTTGTCGGTTGTAGCGAGGTATTCAATTCTCAATTCGTTCTGATCAGTGAGACGGAATGAGACCCTAACCTCAAGATTACCGGGGAAACCTTCTTCACCATCCTCACTGAAGTATCGCAATATGATTTCCCGCGCAGCTATTGGAGCGCTTTGTTCGACAGACCAGAGGCGTTTGTCAAAACCCTTCTTCCCGCCGTGTAGAGCGTTTGGTCCGTCGTTGTTCGGCACCTGATAGGTTTTGCCGTTCAACGCAAAGCGTCCCCCGGCGATGCGATTGGCGTAACGGCCGACGGTCGCGCCGAGATATTGATTCTTCTCTGAGAGGTAGCCGCTTAGATTGTCGTACCCCAGGATGACATCGTCGACTCTTCCGGTGCGATCTGGAACTCTGAGCGAAACAATTGTGGCTCCGTAGTTCGAGATCTCCACTTCTACACCCTGCATATTCTCAAGTTTGTAGAGATAGACATCTTCGCCACCGGCAGTCTGCCCGAACCATTTCCTCGTCGTCGTGTGTTCGGTGTTTAGAGCGAACTCCGCAGGATCGGGCATTGACAGGATTGTCGCACGCACAATGCGCAGAACTCGATTTCAGCAGTCAAAATTTTTATGCCTATGAGAAAGTACTGGGAGAAAGTACTGGCGACGTTATTGGAGGAACCTGACCACAAATGAGGCTTATCCGCTTGCTTCTGGTTGTCGCATTGAGTGCACCGTCTTGTCTGGCTGCAGATCTCACAGGCAATTGGCTTTCCGCGATGCCGCTGCCTGATGGCACCAATCGCAAGGTTTATTTCGACTTAAAGCAACAGGATTCGAAGATCAGCGGACACATCCGACAGACACAGTTCTACTACACCATCACTGAAAGCAATGGCACTCCTGACTCTTTTACCGTTACGGGAACAATGCAGGATGGCAAAACCCTGCGCCGTGTTGTGTATGAAGGCAAGCTCGTCGGAGATGAATTGCACATGTCAACCCGGCGCCGTCCTGAGGCGCCCCTTACGGAAGTTGTCGCGCATAAAGTCGCAGACGGTGAGGGAGCGATGCCGGCCCGCATCGAGCCTCCGGCTCTGCACAAAGTTAGCTACAACGGGCTAGCGAAAACGCCTCCCATGGGCTGGAACAGTTGGAACAAATTCGCGGGACGTGTTGACGACGCCACGGTACGTACGATTGCCGATGCCATGGCCAGTAACGGCATGAAGGAAGCCGGCTATATCTACATCAATATTGATGACACCTGGGAAGGTGAAAACCGCGACGCCAACGGCAATATCACGACGAACAAGAAGTTCCCCGACATGAAGGCTCTGGTGGATTACGTTCACAGCAAGGGTCTCAAACTGGGAATCTATTCGTCCCCTGGGCCAAACACATGCGCAGGATATGAAGGCAGCTACGGGCACGAGGAACAGGATGCAAAGACCTACGCTGGGTGGGGAATCGATTACCTGAAGTATGACTGGTGTGGAGCACGGAATCTTTACACCGACCAGGAAATGCAAGCCGTCTACCAGAAGATGGGCGATGCCTTGCAGGCGAGTGGGCGGCCGATCGTCTACAGCCTGTGCCAGTACGGACTTAATGACGTGTGGAAGTGGGGGCCCGATGTAGGTGGAAATCTGTGGCGTACCACTGGCGACATCCGCGACGCCTGGGACTCAATGACCAAGATCGGTTTCAATCAGGACCAGTTGGCGCCGTTCGCCGCTCCCGGGCACTGGAATGATCCGGACATGTTGGAAATCGGCAATGGCAGCATGACCGACACCGAGTACCGAACTCACATGAGCCTTTGGTCGATGCTCGCTGCACCTCTGATCGCGGGCAATGACCTACGCGACATGACTCCGGCGATTCACGACATTCTTATGAACAAGGAAGTCATCGCCATCGATCAGGATCCAGATGGAAAACAGGCGACGCGCATTTCAAAATCGGGCGATCAGGAGATTTGGGCTCGACCTCTAGCGGGAGGAGCCTTTGCCGTGGCGCTATTCAACCGAGCAAAAGACGACGCCAAGATGACCGTGAAATGGTCTGATGTCGGAATCAAAGATAAGCTGGGTAAGGCGCGGGATGCATGGTCGCATTCCGACGTAAAGATAAGCGGTTCCGACTACTCGGCCACGGTGCCAGGCCACGGCGTGGTGCTGCTCCGCGTCTTTGCGAAGTAAGTGCGATTGGGCGAGGCTATGCCTCGCCCGCGTCCTGCAAGTCTGATCCGTGTCTCCGCAACAGAGCGGGAAGGTTTTGCGAGAAAGCCGATCGCGGTACCACCATGTCGCAGCCCGCTTCCTGAGCTTTAACTTTAAGGTCGCCTTGCAAGTGTGAGAGGAAGCCAACGATTGACGTCTGCTTCTTTAGTTTGCTTTTTAGTTTGGGAATCGTCGTAAGCGGCTTGGCGTTGGCGTTGTTGAGATCGAAGATGATGAGTGAAGGCTTGTCCTCTTCGTCGTTCGTGAGCCGGTCGAGAGTCTCTTTCTCCGCCTTGGCAAACTCGACTTTGATGCCAAGCTTGCGGGCCGTTTCCTGAATCTTGGCCAAGAAGAACAGATCATCGATAAAGCAAACGATCCTGGTAGGAGAATCGGCTGTTTGGGCCGGCTCAATGGGAGCGCCATTCACTTGCTGCTGCGGCCCTCCTCGTCCCTGACCACGATAGCGTCCGTTTTGCGGATACAAATCGTTGCCAGCGCCCGGGGCATTGCGGTAGCTGTGATCCATGGGACCAACAAACTGTGGACTTCCGTGCCGACGCCGGCCACGGCTCTGGCCACCACCACCCTGCCCCCCGGGACCGCGCATTCCCTGCTGGCCACCGCCCGGTTGATTGTGCTGCCCTTTGCCGCGACGATGGCGGCGTCGTCCCCGGTTGCCGGGGTGCTGAGGCTGGTTAGGTCCTTTATTCATCGATGTCCTGTAAACGCTTGTTTTGACAAACTGAAGGCGGTCAGCCCAGGTGGGCTCGCGCCGATGCTCTGATGTGGCAGTTTCTATTCGTTAGAGCCGTAATTCCTGAGAAACGGTGGACTCGCTGCTCGCGAATGCCACTGAATAAGTTCGTTACTTTCACCTGCAAGCGGTCTCTAGTCAGAATGCGGAGCTCCGGCTTCGCTTGAGATCTTGGTTATGGAAATCGCTCGCGATCTATCTACTGTTTTCAGCGCTCCCGGCTCGAGTCAAACAGATTCAATTCGGAATTCCCGGCCGTCAGCGCGGGTGCCGGCACCTGGGTGTGCGGCATTCGGAAGACAAATCAAATGGTACCCGGGGTCGGGTTTGGATGCAAGTGGAAACAGGAAAGAATCGGGCCATCGGGTCATCGGGTCATCGGGTGAAGTGGAACCGCAATCGGCTCTTAGCTTTCGGCCCGCAACTATTCTTCTGTAAGTCGCAATAAGTAAATCGGCTACACGCCGAGTGCTGAGCGCCGATAGCACGTTTCCTACTTCGCCCGATCACCCGATCGCCGGATCACCCGATTCCTCCATGACCCGATCACCCGATGGCCCGATTCTTCTACACTGTTTCGTGGCCCGCGCATCTGTAACCGAGTACCTGGAGTATTTCTCACGCTACCAGCGCGACCATGCCTGCGTCTTTCAACGCGGCTACCGCACACTTCGCTGGACTTATGGCGATTTACTCTCATACTCCCAGCGCCTTGCCACTCTGCTCGAAGATCGTGAAATCGGCAAAGGCGACCGCATCATGCTGTGGGGCGCGAACTGCGGCGAGTGGCTCGCTGCGTTCTGGGGAGCCCTTCTGAGGGGATCAGTTGTGGTTCCCATGGATCGCACTGCAGCGCCAGAATTTGCTTCACGTGTTTACGAACAGGTCGACGCCAAGCTGCTGGTGAGCTCTCACGGCTTGACTCTTGCGCAAGCAAATTTCACTCTCCACTACGAAGATTTCAATTCCCTTCCTTCTTCCCGCTCGCTTGCGCCGGTCACGGTTACGGGTGAAGACGCAGTGCAAATCGTCTTTACTTCAGGTACTACGGGCGAACCGAAGGGCGTGGTCATTACTCATGGCAACATCCTCGCGAACCTGGAGCCGATCGAACGCGAGATCCAAAAGTATCTGCGCTATGAGCGCACCTTTCACCCCTTGCGCTTTCTCAATCTATTGCCGCTCAGCCATGTGTTTGGGCAGTTCATGGGAATCTTCGTTCCTCCGCTTATCGGGGCAACGGTGCTGTTCCTCGAATCGATCAAGCCATCGGAGATTGTGAGCACAATCCGCGACAAACGGGTCTCAGTTCTGATCACCGTTCCGCGCTTGCTCGGCTCGATGCGGGAGATGCTCGAAACAGAGTTACGCGCCACCATCGGAGAAGCATCACTACGCGCACAAATGGAAAAGGCTGGCGCAGAGCATTTCGGCTGGCGGTGGTGGCGCTTCCGCCGCATCCATTCCAGATTTGGATGGAAGTTCTGGGCCATCATCAGCGGCGGGGCAACGCTCGATCACGACGATGAGGAGTTCTGGCGAAGACTTGGGTTCGCCGTTATTCAGGGGTACGGACTAACGGAGACTACTTCGCTGGTGAGTCTCAATCATCCGTTCAAGCTCGGCCGTGGGTCGATAGGCAAGGCCCTGCCCGGGCGCGAGATCAAGCTTGACGACTCTGGAGAGATTCTCGTGCGCGGCGACAGCATCGCAAAGACCTATTGGGTGAATGGGCAGCGGATGGCCGCGGGTGAAGGTGAGTGGTTCCACACCGGTGACCTAGGATCAGTAGACGAGAGCGGGAACCTCTACTTTAAGGGCCGGAAGAAGAATGTAATCGTCACAGCCGAGGGAATGAATATTTATCCCGAGGATCTGGAAGCTGCACTCCGTGCGCAGCCATCGGTTCGAGACTGCATCGTGATTGGCGTGGAGCGCGGTGGCAATGCAGAGCCCTGTGCGGTGCTGGTCGTCAACAACGAAGCGGAAACTGCATCGCGGGCAGTTGCCGAAGCCAATTCCAAATTGGGAGGCAACCAGCAGATTCGCCGCTGGCTGGTATGGCCAGACTCGGATTTTCCCCGCACTTCGACACAGAAGCCGCGACAGGACCTGATCGCGGCATATGCGAGCGCGCAATTCACAGGTTCTAGCAATGGCAACGTTCCCCGCACAGCCGTGGAGGCCGCCATTGCTGGATTGGGAAGAAGCGACTTAAGCAGCCGTGCAAAGCTCGATGACAATTTGAACCTCAGTTCCATCGATCGTGTGGACCTCATTACAGCGCTTGAGCAGCGTTATCAAGTAGAACTCGACGAGAATCAGTTTGCCGAAGCGACAACTGTTGCCGATATAGAACGGATTCTGCATCGAGCAAGCGTTACACCGATCGAGTCGCGTCATTATTTTCCGCGGTGGGCACAGCACGCAGTAGTGCGCTTGATTCGGATTGCTGTCTACTACTTGTTCACGTGGCCAGCCACGTTGCTCATGGCCAAGCCAACGGTCATCGGACGCAAGCAGTTGCAGGACGTCAAGGGTCCTTTGCTCTTCGTCAGCAATCACGCGACCTACATCGATCCCGGATTGTTGATGTTTGCCATGCCCGCCCGCTATCGGCATCGACTTGCCATTGCAATGCAAGGCGAGGTGCTGTCAGCTATGCGTAAACCTCCAGCAGAGATGAACATTTTTCAGCGTGCGATCGAAGTAGCTTCCTACTGCCTGGTCACCGCATTGTTCGATGTCTTCCCTCTACCTCAGCGCTCCGGATTCCGCGAGAGCTTCGCCTTCGCCGGCCAGTCGGTCGACCGTGGATACAGCATCGTCGTCTTCCCGGAAGGCCGACGGACAATGGATGGACAGATGTCACCCTTCCGCGCAGGCATAGGGATTTTGGCGCAGACGTTGAAGACTCCTGTTGTCCCCATGCGCATTGATGGACTGTTTCCCCTGAAACAGCAGGATCGTACCTTCGCCCGCCGCGGAGAAATCAAGGTCCTAGTTGGCAAGCCGGTGCAGTTCCAACCTGGAACCAGCGAAGAAGACATTGCAAGGACGTTGGAGGACATTCTAAAGAGTCTTTGAAGTGTTGACCTGAGACTCCATTCATGCGTACTTCGTTGTACCTCAGGTGGGGATTGCGACTTGAGGCAAAGTGGGGACGCACTATCTGAAATCTAACAAGGAATAGTTCTGCAACGGATTTAGCAGCTGTTTCACGGTTTCCGATCCCGTGCACGCGCAGCAGGGCCAGATCAGCTCCGGAATTATCTTCCGCTTTTGATTGCTCGGTTCAGCCTCGCGCGTCTCATCTGTCAAGAGTGACGGGGTCTGTGCCCCGCGAGCAGTCGCCTTGGCCTCCGAACCGAATTCAGTTGCATCTAACGTAGGCCACTGAGATCATTCGCACGGGAGTGCTCATGATCAAGTTTGGGCCGTACACCAAGGGTCTTTGCGCTGTAGCAACTTGTGCATTATTTCTCAGTCCGTTCTTCCTTTCTCGCGCGTCAGCCCAGACATCGATACAAAATCCAGTCACTCCTTGCCAGGACGCTGCGGAACCGGGATCTCAAACCGATGCATGTGGCCAGCCAGCGGTATCGATTCGGGTTCAGGCAGATCTAGTATTAGTCCCGGTGAACGTCACGGATGCCATGAACCGTCCGGTGCTCGGCTTGGAGAAGGACAATTTCCTGCTATTTGACCAAGCTCAAGCGCAGCAAATTCGCTTCCTGTCCACCGAGGACGCGCCGCTCACCGTTGGCTTGATTCTCGATGTAAGCAACAGCATGGCCGACAAAATCTCCGCTGAACAAAAAGCGCTGGCGGAGTTCCTTAAACAGTCGAATCCCGAGGATGAATACTTCGTTGTGGCTGTCTCTAGTCGGGCAAAGATTATCGCCGACTCAGATGCCAGCATCGGCGACATCCAGGGAAAGCTGACTCTAGTCAAGCCCAGCGGTTACACAGCGCTGCTGGACGCTGTTCACCTGGCGCTCGACAGGATGCGCTCCGCAAAGTATCAGAGACGGGCAATCCTCATCATTTCCGATGGTGGTGACAATGTGAGCAGGTATAAGGCAAAGCAAGTTTACGCGTTGGCGCGGGAATCCGACGTACTCGTGTATGCGATCCGTCCTTTTGACGCCTTGCCGCTTTTCCGAACCATAGAAGAGAAGATGGGTGGCGGTGTCTTATCCGGCCTAACAGAAGCTACAGGAGGGCGGACCATCTCCGTCGCTGATGGGCAAAAGATCCCCGAAATCGCTGGCGCTGTGAGTAGAGAGCTGCGAAATCAGTACGTCATTGGCTATAAGCCGTCTGAGTCCCAACTCGACGGCAAGTGGCACAAGATCAAAGTTCGGATGGCACAATCATGGAACTCAGTGCCATTACAGAAATACACGGCCCCACTGCAAGTCCGTTACAAAAAGGGATACACCGCCTTTCGTTAGGGCCGGGCCGGCACGTAATCAGTTATCCCTAAATCAAGACAACTTAACTACTTCTCGCAACGCGTTTACAGTCGCCTGCTGGCACTTTTAGCAGTTCCTTTCACTCGGAAAGAAGCGCCTACTGTCGTACACCTGCAATTTGGATTGCCGAGCGTGACCCGATATGGAAACGGGCATTTCCTTAAGAATAGGCAGGTTCCAATTGGGTAACGACCGTGGCGATTACAAGGTCCCTTCAGTACAGCATACGTTCCCTCCTGATTAGCTTCCTCTTAATATCGTCGTGCAATCTGTGCCGTGCGCAGTGGGTTTCAATAGGACCCGACGGCGGCGATGCACGGAGTCTAGCTATCTCATCCCAGAATCCGGATCGAGTGTTCTTGGGAACCAGCTCGGGCGGACTATTTCGCTCAGATGATGGCGGGCGGACCTGGACGTTCACAGCCCAATTTGGTTTCAATGCTGAGTATGTGCTCGAGCGAATTGCCATTGATCCCCGCGACTCTCAGGTCATGTATGTGGCGCTGTGGAGCATCAACGACAAGAATCGAGGAGCCCTCTACAAATCCGCCGATGGCGGCAAGAGCTGGCAGTCGCTTCCGGCGATGCTGGACAAGAGCATCCGCGCCCTAGCAATCGCACCTTCCAACCCGGACGTGCTCGTTGTCGGGGCATTGCAAGGAATCTTTCGCAGCGCGGATGCGGGCGCACACTGGCAAAAGCTGTCTGAGGGAACCACGATCAAGAATGTGCACTCCCTAGCGATCTCTCCGCAAGATTCGGATGTTATTTTCGCTGGAACGTGGCACTTGGGATGGAAGACGTCGGACGGAGGCCAAACGTGGTCTGCGCTGAGCAAGGGCATTCTTGATGACTCAGACATTTTTTCCATCATCGTCGATCCTCTGAATCCCTCGGTTGTCTATGCGAGTGCTTGCTCAGGTATCTACAAGAGCGAGGACTCCGGGGAGAGTTTCCGCAAATTGACCGGGATTCCGTTCTCTGCTCGACGCACTCATGTTTTGAAACAGGTGTCAGATTCGCCCGGTGCCGTATATGCCGGCACGACCCAGGGTCTCTGGCGCACGACGGACGCAGGGGCGTCCTGGAAGCAGTTAACGAGTTCGGCCGTAGTAGTAAACGATGTAATTGTCGACTGGCGTGAGCCGGCTCACGTGATTCTCGCCTCCGATCGGATGGGAATACTGACAACGTCCGACGCCGGCCGAAGTTTCACTCCCTCGAATCGAGGGTTCTCCCATCGCCAATTGCAAGCATTAGTGGCGGATCCGAACACGCAAACCTTGTACGCCGGCTCGATCAATGACCGGGAGTTCGGAGGCGTGTATAGATCTCACAATGCCGGTCTCGACTGGGAACACATCGGCGCGGGTCTAGGCAACCGCGATGTCTACGCTCTCGAAAGGAGCGCAACGGGAACACTGATCGCCGGCACCAATGACGGTGTCTTCATACTGCCGACCGGCAGTCGCATGTGGCAGTCCGCTTCCCTCATGCAGAGAGCGATGTCACTGGGAAAATCACGGACCCGTGCCAACTTTAACGGCTCCGAGGCGTACCTCGGAAAAGTCTTCCACGTTCGCACGATCAACCGGCAAGGAAACGAGGTCTGGATCGCCGCAACATCGGAGGGCGTATTCTCCAGCAGCGACGAAGGACAACACTGGGTTGGCGGAGCAGTGATCGGAAACGGTGATTTTACCAATTTCGATTGCAAACAAGATCAACTGTTCATCGGTAATTCGCGAAATGCGTTCATCTCACGCGACCTGGGTCAAACATGGCAACAGCTCCCTTTGCCCAATCGCACACGCTTGGTTACTGGCGTCCTGTTCGGTCCAGATCTCAGCCTCTGGGTAACCACGGATCTAGGCGCGTTTCGCAGCGACAACGGAAATACATGGCATGCGGTGACCGCGGGCAACGATCACTCGACGCTCTCCTACATCAACGTCACCTCGCAAGCGCATCTTGTGGCCCTTAGCGCACGCCGAGACAAAGTGTTCGAAAGCAATGACGCCGGGGCGACGTGGAATCTTTTAACGGAATCTCAGCGGCCGTTACGCCAACTACTTGCGACTGCAAATCAACTGTTCGGAGTTGTACAGTTCGGAGGAATTGTCGTAGGAACCTTCTCAGAATCAAACGCGCAGTCGACAAACAGATTGCCTTTGGTTGCTCAGGGCGATCCGTCGAACTGAGGACGGCAGACTGAAGCCTTTAGTCGCATTACATTTAGCCGGGTAATCGCCCGCCGTACCGCTAAAGTTGCACCAGTCCCTAGTAAATCCTTCAGCTCGAGCCATTTCCCACGCCACTCCATGACTGCCAAGTTCCTATAACTTTTGCCAGTGTTCTAACAAACATTACTGAATATAGTTGCAGCCAAGACGAAGTAGTTAGTGCAGTCGCTCGACGTTCACGGTTCTAAGATCCGGCCCTGCACGATACTGAACTCGCAGATCAAAAGGACAACCCCGATGAAAAAGACATCAATAATCATTGCGCTCCTGGTACTGGTTGGAACAGTTGCTTTTGCCCAGGAAGTCCCGAAAGAGGAACTCTACCTGGGTTACTCGTTTCTGAGAGTGAACTCCGCAACTATCGTACCCGCCTTTACCGCTAACGGCGGTATCGGGACAATCCAGTACAACTTCAACAAGAATTTTGCGGCCGTGGCTGATTTAGGCGGCTATCACAACGGAAATATCAGCGGTGTTCAGCTTGACTCGACTGCTTTTTCATACCTATTTGGGCCGAAGATCATGGCTCACAAGGGCGGACGTTTGTCTCCATTCATTGAAACTCTGTTTGGCGGCACGCACGTGAGCAGAAGCTTCGCGTTGCCACCTCTTCCTACACAACCAATAAACCCAAGCCCAGCGCCAACCGGAAGATTCGCAAACTCACAGAGTGCCTTTGCCATGGCAATTGGCGGCGGACTGGATATGAAGCTCGGCCGACACATTGCCTTACGTCCTCTTCAGCTGGATTACTTCCTCACCCGGTTCCAGCCACTGTTTTTCGCAGGATTGGGAGAGGTCAACCGCGATCGCAATCAGAACAATCTGAGGTATTCCGCCGGCCTTAATTTCATGTTCGGCGGTGCCACGCCGCCCGCCCCCATCGCCAGTTGCTCAGGAACTCCGTCTGAACTGCTGCCCGATGATCCCCCGGTAAGTGTCTCGGTGAACACAACTAACTTCAATACCAAGCACGATCTGGCCTACAACTGGAGCAGCACCGGCGGCCAAGTTACCAGCAGCGGCTCATCCGCAAAAATAGATGCCAACGGACTTACTCCGGGAAGTTATACGGTCACGTCCAATGTGACCGACCCGAAACAGAAGAAGAATAACAGTGCAAGTTGCACCACAGCATTTACGGTGAGGCAACCGCAAGCTCCGACTGTGGCCTGCGGCGCTAGCCCTAGTTCGATCCAGGCCGGGAGCAACGTTCCGGTCACACTTACCGCGCGCGGGGCCGCTCCCGACGGCCGACCGATCAAGTCGCGGAACGTTACAAGCAATTTCGGGACAATCAAAGAAGGATCCACCAGCGTCGGAGATCAAGTAGGATCCTGGGTATCAGCCGCCACGCTGGACACGTCTGGAGTAAGCTCCGGACCAATTGAAGTCAACGTTGCCGTCACGGATTCACGCGGTCTAACCGGAACTTGCGTGGCCCGCGTAGACGTTCAACCCCTGCCTGCGGCGCCAGCACCTGTAACAGAGAGCTTGGTGAGCGCGTGCAATTTCAATAACACAAAGAGCCCTGCCCGCGTCGATAACGAATGCAAGGCCAACCTTGATGACGTCGCGGTAAGAATGCAGAAGGACCCTGGGGGGAAGGTGGTTTTCGTTGGGTCGGCGGACTCGGAACAAGAAGCGGCTATACCGCAGCTGGGTGCCATTCGCGCTGTCAATGCCAAGGAGTACTTGGCCGCGGGTGAAGGCCAGCAACAGGCGGACGCGAGCAGGATCGAAGTCCGCCAGGGGCCTTCCGGTGAAAACAAGGTCGACCTTTATTGGGTTCCAGCCAATGGCAACTTCACGGTGGCGAACGCCAGCCCAGTGGACGAGGCCCAAGTAAAGGCCGTCGCTTCATCTCTAAAGGGAAAAAAGCGAAAGGCAGTTAAAGGAGCTCCAGCTGCCTCAGGCAACTAGCCAACGCTCGCGCTTAATGAAGTCGCAGGGTTGTATGCCTTAATCGGTCGCAAAGTCGGGAGTTTCCGTGAGTTGTTCGCCGCGCCTAGCGAATGGCCAACCAGCCATGTGCAGCGCGGCAACAATTCATTAGCGTAAGTATTTTCGCTTGCTTGGAGTGGCACACCTCTTTATCGACCGCGCTAATCGCTCCAGATCACAGCGATTCCCGTTCCGAGCCTTTCACCTCGAATATTCAGACGCAGCTCAGTCTTCTCGCGTGGTTTCCAGAGTGGATTGTTGGCAACTCGATTATCAGCCGCCCAGGACCGCTGGTGACTGCGCAACGCGAACCCTCGCGCCCGAACTGAGGGAGTCTGGCGGATTCACGATGACCGCCTCGTCGCCATTGAGTCCCGCAACTACCTCCACGCGGTCTCCGAAGTCGCGCCCAATCGTTACCGGCACGAGCTGTGCGTGAGCGCCGTCTCTTACCGTGGCTATGCGCAAGCCGTCGGAGCGAAACAGCAGAGTATTCACCGGCAAGACGTAGGCTGACGAAGCGGAGGGGATCTTTAGATGCACTTCGGCATAGGCTCCTGTAAGGAGCGATCCAGTTGGATTGGGGACATCGACCTCCACGAGCAGGGTCCTAGTCACGGGATCGATCGCCTCGGCAGTGCGCACCAGCTTGCCTTGAAAACGTTGGCCGGGAAATTCGGCTAGCCTGAGATCTGCGGCGATGCCGCTTTTGGCACTCTGGGAGTATGCCTGAGGCACGTTCACATATGCGCGTACCACTCCGGGTTGAGCAATACGAAACAGTTCAGTCTTGGCTCCGCCGCTGCCGGAATCAATCAGCGCACCAATATCGGTATTTCGAGCGGTTATGACGCCATCAAACGGCGCATAAATCCTTTCAAACGACTGTAGATCTTGAAGACGCTTTACATTGAATTCGTTTGCCTGGACAGTGGCCACATTAGCCTCGTAGGCTCCCACGGCGCTGTCGGTTTCCTGTTTTGAGACGGAGTCGCTCTTCAAGAGTTCTTGAAAGCGGTTAGACGTTATCTGCGAAAGTTTGAGGTTCGCGTTTGCGGTTGCTAATTGCGCTCGCGCCTGCTGAAGCTGCTGATCTACTTCTGGTGTTTCGATTTCAGCTAAAAGTTGCCCTTTCTTCACGTGAGTCCCGATATCGACGTACCACCGCTTCAGATATCCGTTGGTTCGGGCGTAAATCGGCGCGCTGCTGAAGGCTTGCACATTGGCCGGCAGGACGATCTCCTTGCTTGGGGCTGAGTGCTCGGGATGTATTACTGTCACCGTGGGTACGGCCATTTCCGCGGTCTCGCCATGCACGGCTGCTTTTGCTTTGATTCGCGGCAATATAGCAAACGACATGACCGCAGTCACAAGCAGGAGTGCGATTACAGCAACAAGCCAGATCGTTTTTCTGCGAAACGGTGTAGGGGAACTACCCTCTGAACCATTCATATCCTTCGCTCTTGGTGGTTGCTCTAATTCAGTTATTGCCATGAGTGCTCCGGAATTTCTTTTTTATTTTAAGAATGCTTATTGCGCCTCAACCGATGCAGTCCTTTTGCAGTGCATGACGCTGAAGAATGTGGGAACAAAGAACAGCGTGGCCACAGTAGCAAAGAGCAAACCGCCAATCACCGCGCGACCAAGTGGCGCATTTTGCTCGCCTCCTTCGCCGAGGCCCAGCGCCATCGGAACCATGCCGATAATCATCGCCAGGGCGGTCATCAGTACAGGCCGGAAGCGAGTGAATCCAGCTGCGAGAGCGGCCGCCACCGGGTCCCGTCCTTCTTCGATCTGTTCCTTCGCGAAGCTGACCACCAGGATGCTGTTGGCAGTTGCAACACCCACGCACATAATCGCCCCGGTGAGGGCGGGCACACTCAGTCTGGTATGAGTCACGAACAGGAAGATAGCGATTCCGCAAAGAGCTGCGGGAGTGGCTGAGATGATGATGAAGGGATCGAGCCAGGACTGAAAATTCACTACGATCAGTAGGTACACAAGAACGATCGAAAAAACCAGACCTCCAAGGAGGCCGATGTAGGACGAGCGCATCGTCTGGACCTGACCGCGAACTATGAGCTGCGAACCCCGCGGAAGATCTTTCTGATTCTCCTGCACAATGCGATTCACATCGCTTGCGAGGCTGCCCAGATCGCGACCCTGCACCGAGCCGTAAATGTCGATGACTGGCTGAATGTTGTAGTGAGATATCACCGGCGAACCGACTCCGCGGTTGATCGATGCCAGGCTGGCCAGGATCTCAGGAGGCGCATTCGAATTTGTTCCGGTTACGGGAATGTTCTCCAGCTGTTCCAACGTGTCTACGCGGTATTGGGGTGTTTGCGCTGCGATGTTGTAGCTCACTCCGTTCTTGGGATCGAGCCAGAAGGTCGGAGAAGTCTGAAAGCTTCCGCTAAGCGAAACCAGGAGGTTTGTCGCGACATCTCGCTGTGTGAACCCAATCTCTTGAGCTTTCGTACGATCCACCCAGATGTGCAACTTTGGCTGATCGAACGGTTGCTGAATCCGCAGATCGGCGATTCCGTCTACGTAGCGGAGCTTCTCGATCAGGCCATCCGCGAACCGATGGTTCGCTTCTTTGTTATTTCCGACAATTTGCAGATCAAGCGGAGCAGGTAGTCCGAAATTCAAAATCTGACTTACGATATCCGCCGGCAAAAAGGAAAATGTCACTCCAGGAAATTGCTTTGGAAGATCGAGGCGCAAATCGTGGACATACTCCTCAGTTGGACGATGTTTGGCAGACAGGCTTACTAGTACGTCAGCATCCGCCGGCCCAACGGGAGCAGAGTTGCTATAAGAGAGATTGATTCCACTGTAAGGCAATCCAATGTTGTCGATGATGCTCGAGATTTCCTCTTGCGGAATATGTTCGCGGATTGAACGCTCGATCAAATCGCAGAGCCGGGCCGTGTCTTCGATACGAGTCCCGGTAGGCGCTCGCAAATGCAACTTGATTTGACCACCATCGACTGCAGGAAAGAAGTCCTGACCTAACCACGGAATAACGAGCAGTAACAAAGTCACGCAGACGCTGAAGAAACCGGCCAGAAAGACGCGCCTGTGGTGCAGGCACAGATTCAAGGAGCGGTGATAGCCATCTCGCAGTCCCTCGAACACTTCCTCGAAACGAACTTGAAAGCGCACAAACGGATTTCGGCTGTCGGTCGAAAGGTGTGCCGGCTCTTCTTCATGTCCGCGTAGCAGGTACTTTGCCATCGTTGGAACCAAGGTTCGCGAGAGGAGGTAAGACGCTAACATCGCAAACACGACAGCTTCGGCAAGCGGGACGAACAAATAGCGAGCCACGCCCGTGAGAAAGAACATCGGGACAAACACGATGCAAATGGAAAGAGTGGAGACGAAAGCCGGTACAGCAATCTGTGCTGCACCATCAAGTATCGCCTGCTGAATCTCCTTGCCCTGCGCGATATTGCGGTGGATGTTCTCGATCTCAACAGTCGCATCATCCACGAGAATGCCGACTGCCAGGGCGAGCCCTCCCAAAGTCATGATGTTGAAGGTCTCACCGATGGCGCTGAGTACCACAATGGAAGTGAGAATTGAAAGCGGGATCGATACCGCAATGATCAAAGTGCTACGCCAGCTTCCAAGAAATATCAGAATCATCAGGCCGGTCAGACATGCCGCTATAGTGGCTTCTTTGAGCACACCTTGAATGGACGCACGTACAAATAAGGATTGATCGGCCAGAGGGCGGACTTCTAGTGCCGGGGGCAAGGCGGCCTTGATCTGAGTCAGCTGATCCTTGATTCCCGAAATCACGTTCAGCGTGGAGGCGTCTCCGGCTTTCTGAATGGTAAGAAGGACCGAGCGCTGTCCATTCACGCGCACGATATTGGTTTGTGGCGGAAAGCCGTCGCGCACGTTGGCGACATCCTCAATGTAGATGGTCGAACTGCCGACAGTTTTGATGGGAATACGGTTCAGTTCTGCAATCGTTTGAGGAGCCCCGTTGAGATCAACGTCATACTCCTTCGAGCCGATCTTCGATGTTCCAGAAGGCAGGATCAGGTTTTGTGCGCTAATCGCATTTACTACGTCCAACGGCGATAGTCCCTTGGATTGCAGCGCCGCAGTGTCCAGGTCCACTTGCACCTGGCGCTGTTTGCCACCGTAGGGATAAGGAACTGATGCTCCCGGAACGGTCACAAGTCGAGTCCGAATGAAGTTAAGGCCGTAGTCATTGAGCGCTTGCTCTGAAAGCCCAGTCCCAGACAACGCGAGTTGGAGAATCGGAACAGAAGACGCGCTGTAGCTGATAATTAGCGGCGGAGTCGTCCCTGGTGGCAACTGCCGGAGTTGAGTCTGAGACGACGCTGTGATTTGTCCGATAGCTCGATCGAGACTGGCACCGGGTTGCAAGTAGACCTTCACCACCGCAATGCCATTCAGTGACTGCGATTCGATGTGCTGAATGTTGTCAACGATCGTCGTCATGTTCCGTTCCGTAACGGAAATGATCCGGTCGCTGATCTGCTGCGCATCGAGACCGTTGTAATTCCAGATGATGCTGACGACAGGAATATTGATATTAGGAAATATGTCCGTTGGCGTGTGGAAGATTGCGACGATCCCCAGGATCAAGATCAGGATCGCCATTACCACAAAGGTATATGGCCGCTTTAGCGCGACTCGGACTATCCACATAATTATTGGCCTGGAGAATGCGCGGGTGCCGATGCCTCTCAAGGAGGGAGTTCGTAACCATCGGTACTCTCAAATGGGCTGAGAACGCATTCCCCAGTTCCCTAGGGGAAAGCATTTGACGTACCAGCGCGCTCACACGGACTGCACCTCTGCGCACGTCCTGAAAATGGAAGCATTTACGAGGAAAGGAACGTGCGGCTGGAGTCTGGGTTTGAGGATATTGAGACTTGCTTGCGTCTAGTGGTCGACGGCACTCGACATTGGCGCATCGCTGTCAGAGCAGGGTCTGAATTCGCAGGCTGGAACGCCTCGCACCGAAAGAATTAGAGTGAGGATGGTCTAAAACCGTCGCAGTCCGCGGAAATGAAGGGATAACCCGACGGCGCAAATCAAGAAGACTACCAACAACAAAACGATAATGCCGATGAGGTCACCTCTTCTGTAATGCAAGTCTGGATCGAGGTAACGGATTCTCTCCAAGAGGTCCTCGCCATTAATAGGTTCTTCATCGATTGTCTTTCTCCGTAGATTCTGTCTCCGCATTTGGATCTCCCCCGATCAGCAGGGCCCAAAATGAACGCGACGCGAACGGACCTGGCTCGCGCCGCATCTGGTCGACTATCAGTTTCCTGAAGGCTGGTCCTGCTGAGGAAAAACTAGCTGAAGATTTTTGAAATCGAGTTCTTCGAGAACTGCGGAAACGCCACCCTCGTCCCGAACCCGTATCGCCGAGTCGTACTCGCTTCGAGCACTTACGAGTTGTGCGGTTGCCGTTGCGACGTTCTTCTTGTTTTGCGAGAAGTCCACCTCTACTTGAGGGCCGGTGCCGCTCCATGCGACTCTGTATGTGCCAGGTTGAAGTTCTGTGTTGCCCACTTTGGTGGTCTTGTCGAATGTGACCTCCTTGCTGTTTTTCGCAGCAAACGCGGTAATCGATAGCCCTAACAGCAAAAGAGTGAGTAAGTAAGTACGACTTGATTTCATTATGATCTCCTTTAAGGCTTTCAGCCTGGTTGATGACGATCTGCCCATTTGGAACGAGCAGTATGAGTGGGGAAAAAGTAATCACGGTGCCAACCCGGCGAATCGGAATATCGCCAACGATTCAAGCGGGTACGCCTTCCGGAATTTGCCGGAGCAGCGAAAGCTCCTCAATGCTGTAAAAACCCGACAGCAGCCGACGTGGCAGGTGCCACATTGAAACAAGCGTGCGATCGTGCGGCTTCTACGCACAACGTCCTTCCGCGCGCTCTTTTGCCACCTGGCGCGTGACTGAAATCCCTGCTTGCCTGTAAATCGGATGCATCTTGCGGTCTTGTCCAAAAGCCACCCAGCACAAGACAAAGAACCCAAAGGTAGCCAGGCCAAGTCCTGCTAATGCGAAATCAAAAATTGCTACGTAGAACATCTCGTCTCCTTTTACGCCGCCCGAGTTTTTCTTAATCGACACCGGCGGCTACGCCCGCTTGCTCAGGCGACAGCAGCTTCATGTTGGAGCGCAAGTTCGATCTGCTTTGCTTCGAGAGCACCCAGGTAGAAATCACCGGCTCGGATCACTCCGCTGACTTGCTCAGGTGTTCGCACGCCCACGATGGCTGCGGTGACGGCAGGGTTACGCAGCGTCCAGGCAATAGCAACCTCACCAGGAGTGCGCTCGTAGCGGTCACCAATCTCACGCAAGAGTTGAACCAGACGCAGGTTGCGGGAGAGTAGTGGCTCCTGGAAATTCGGATTCCGCCTTCGCCAATCATCTCGCGCAAGCTGTGTGATTCGTGTCCGCGTCATTGCCCCAGTCAGCAGTCCCGAGTACATCGGGGAATAGACGATCACGCCGATGTCGTTTTCCCGAGCGTACGGAAGTATTTCTTCTTCTGCGTCACGGGCCAGAATCGAATACGGAGGTTGAAGGCTAGTGATGGGCGCGATGCTCTGTGCGCGTTTCATCTGTCCAACGTCGAAGTTTGAGACGCCGATGTAGCGTACTTTGCCTTCTTCCTTCAATCGCACCATTTCCGTCCAGCCTTCTTCGATATCCACATCGGGATTGGGCCAGTGCACCTGATAGAGATCGATGACGTCCACAGCGAGCCGCTTCAGGCTGTCTTCCACTTCGCGACGAATAGACTTTGCTCGGAGTGAGTGTCCAATCTGCCCGCTTTCATCCCAAACCAGTGAGGATTTCGTGAAGATGTAAGGGCGGCTAGTGCATTCCTTCAGCGCAAGTCCAACCACCCTCTCGGAGCGCCCGAGTCCATAGACTGCTGCGGTGTCGATCCAATTGATGCCACGATCGAGGGCTTCATGGATCGCAGCAAGAGACTTCTTGTCCTCTTGCGGGCCCCACCCAAATTCCCAACCACCGCCACCGATCGCCCATGCACCGACACCAATCGGCGTGATGTTCATACTGCTGTTACCAAGCCTTCGCGTTTCCATTTCAGTATTCCATCCTCGTGTTTGCGTTGTTATCTTCTATCGCAGGCGGCTTCGGTTGTGTCGCTTGTTGATGTAGCAGAGCTTCGATTCCGTCAAGCAGTGCCTGCACGCCTTCCGACTTCTGAATGAACAAGTCAGCCAGTGCCAGTTCACGTTTCGGTATGCCGAGCCACCCGGAATAGAGAATCACTTTTGTGTCTGGATTAGCGGCTTTGCAAAGGGCGGCAAGCTCCGCGCCGTTCATCATCGGCATCTGATAATCAAGCACCGCAAGGTCTATTTCTTCTTGTTCTTGTGCTTTGGCAATCGCCGCGGCCTTTTCGGCATCCGAACAAGACACCACGTCGTACCCTTCGTTCCGCAAGATCGCCGAGTTCACGTAGACGCCGAACTCGTTGTCGTCTACACATAGAATCCGATAACGATGTGCGAAATTCCTCAAGCTGCCTGCGCTCATTGCATGCCTCCAATCGAGTCTCGTTTATATAGACGGCAATTTCCGTTCCAAAACCTACTTGCATCGCAAGACTTTACAAATTCAACAAAAATGAATGGACTAAGCGTGCGACAGGAGTCGAAGTGACGTGTCCGGCACGGGATTTTCGTCAAGCTATCGACACTGTTCGACATTTTTTGGCGCAGATGTGAATCCGACAGCAGTTGTTCTAAATCCAACGCTGTATGCCATTGGGAGCGCTCGTCGCTGAGGTGACACGGCGCGCAACTCAGGCGCGCGGACATCTCCTATGGGAAATCTCTCGCGCCATCGCTTCGCATAGCAACCTGACCGAACTCTTCCAGGCCCTTGCCACAACTTTGCATTCGGTGGTGACCTTTGATTACCTCAGCGTTGTGCTCCACGACTCAAGCCGCGACGTGATGCGCATGCACGTTTTGCAGAGCGCGATTTCGTTACCCCTGCAAGCTGGGATGGAATTCGCAATCGACGAATCTCTAGCCGCCTTCGTAATGCGGAGCGGCAAGCCGATGATTATTGCTGACACTCACGAAGAAACGAGATTTGCCAAGCTCATGAAATTGTTGGTTGAGCACGACGTGAGGTCGATCTGCAGTGTTCCATTGGCGACTCCGCGCCGGAGTCTTGGCGCGTTGAGCTTCGGCAGCTCTGACAGGCGCGCGTATGTTGAGGACGACTTCGAAGTGCTGCAAGTTGTTGCCGACCAGGTGGCCGTGGCCGTCGAGAACGCGCTGAACTTCGAGGCCGTACAGAAACTACGCGAGAAACTGGGGCGCGAGCGCGACCGTCTTAAGCTGTTGCTCGATATCAATAACGCGGTAGTGTCAAGTCTCGACTTGCCGGGGCTTTTCCGTGCCATCCCGACCAGTGTTCGTCAGGCAATGCAGTGCGATGCCGCCTCACTCGCATTGCCCGAAGCGAACAACAGGGATCTGCGCCTGCACGGAGTGGATATTCGCGACGGCCGTGGTGTCCTGCGCGAAGAGATGGCGATTCCCATTTCCGGATCAAGCTCGGGCATCGCTTTCGATAGCGGCAAACCGTTTACCTTTGGCAAGCCTCCAGACAATTCCTCGCAGATCTCACTTCAGACCAATGCAGGAGAAGGTTTCAACTCAGGTTGTTTCATCCCAATCATTCGCGGAGACAGAAAGCTGGGAGTACTGCTGCTGCTGGACAGGCGCGAGAATGCGTTTTCGGTTCAAGACGTGGAGTTTCTGGGACAGATCGCAGGTCAGGTCGCTATAGCGCTGGAAAATGCGCTGAATTATCAGGAGCTCAGCGAATCGAGGGAGAGATTAGTGAAAGAACGTCTCTATCTTCTCAACGAAATTCGCAGTGAGCACCGGTTTGATGAAGTAGTCGGTTCCAGCCCCGCTCTGAAAGCCGTGCTAACGCAGATAGAAACTGTTGCCCCGACCGATTCGACCGTTCTGCTTGAAGGAGAGACCGGCACCGGAAAAGAAGTGATCGCGAGAACCGTTCATAATCTGAGCTCGCGACGGGATCATACGTTTGTAAAAGTGAATTGCGCAGCCATACCCTCCGGTCTACTCGAAAGCGAGCTGTTCGGTCATGAAAGAGGAGCCTTCACCGGAGCGCTTACACAGAAGATTGGGCGATTCGAATTGGCCCACAAAGGAACCTTATTCCTGGATGAAATCGGCGACATGCCACTGGAGCTGCAGCCGAAGCTGCTGCGCGTTCTCCAGGAGCAGGAGTTTGAGAGGCTCGGTGGCACGCGTTCCATTCGCGTGGACGTTCGCATTGTGGCAGCCACAAACCGCGATCTCAGCAAGATGGTTGAGGAGCGGCTGTTCCGTGCCGATCTCTACTACCGGTTCAGGGTCTTCCCGGTTACGCTTCCTACCCTCCGTGAACGCCGCGAAGATATTCCCGCTTTGGTACGGTACTTTGCATCGAAATATGCGGAGCGCATGAAAAAGCCGGTAAAGACGATTCCTTCCACCGCGATGGATGCCCTGGTTCGGTACGATTGGCCCGGCAACATTCGCGAACTGCAGAATTTCATCGAACGCGCTGTGATCCTCTCTTCCGATGAAGTATTGCGCCCACCGCTCAGTGAATTGACGAACCAGATGAAACTCACTCCACATGAGAACGGAAACGGCAACTCACTCCAACACGCCGAGCGAGAGCACATTGTGCGTGTTTTAAAGGACGCGGATTGGGTGCTCGGAGGCGATCAAGGAGCCGCCGTCAAGCTGGGCATTCCGCGCACAACATTGATCTACAAGATGCGCCGACTCGGCATCCCTCGTCAGCCGGTGTAGCTACAGACTGGCGGAACTGCGGCCATTTGCCTTTGCCGTTATCAATGCAGTCGCGGCGATCTGGCTAGTAAGAGAAAGAAAAGGAAGCCATGCAAGCAAGGCCGTAACGAGCTAGAAGCTGCGAATCGGGACGTCCATCCCCAAACATCTATCCCATTCTGGGACCTACGCCCGTCAGTGAGGAGAAAGAGGGCACATCTGTTTCCAGATGTGCCCTCTTTCTGTTATGAGATAGCCTGTTCAGTGAATGGTGAGTGCCACAGGTGTCGTATGGCTTATCGCACCAGACGTACCGGTTACCATTACTGTCACCGTGCTGCCAGTGGACGAATTGGAACTGGAACCACAACCTGCCGTAAGTAGCAGGCCAAGCGCCAGCACGCACACTATTCCTGACCAGAGTATAAGTTTCCATCGCCTAACCATGGATTGGCGATTCCGTCTGCGGAAAGCAAATACCATACCCAGCGGAGCCAGGCCAGAGAAGGGCAACCAACCCATCATTCCAGCTGTGACGTACCCCCCGGGCGGGGCCATCGCAGATGTAGCGAGCATTAACGTAGAGCTAGCAATGCTCGATCCAGGAGTAATTGTCGTCGGCGAGAAAGAGCAAGTTACACCTGCCGGAGCAGTGCAACTCAGCGAGATCGCTCCGCTAAACCCTCCGCTCCCGCTAGCACTGACGGATATATCAGTCGACTGTCCTTGGGCTAGACTCAGACTTTGTGATGAGACGATTAATGTAAAGTCGCCTGTGGTAACGGCGCTCGCAGGTATCATCGTCGCAAACAAGCCACTGCTCAGAGTAGGTCCTCCTGCCGTGAAGTAGAGAGTATTTGGATCTCCTGTCCCACCTGCTCCAAATACCATGTCCCACAAGCCCGGGTTGGCAATCACATTGTTTGCACTGTCGGTAACTTGGCCCAGAGACTTTCCCGTGGAATCGAATGCGCTAATCGTACCGTCGCCGAAATTCCCTACCAGGATGGCATTCGAAAACGTTCCAAAGGACGCTGGTGTCGCAACCACTCCCCAGGGAGCGTTCAGCTGTCCGCCGGTCGCGAATGTCTTCACAAAGTTTCCATTCATATCAAAGATGTCCACGACACCGATCCCAGCACCGCGAACCGGACGACGCATTGTGGCATCTTGCATCGCGTATGCAACATAAACCTGATTATTGATGACGTGGACAGCGTGTGGAGCAAATCCCGGCGGAAGGTTGGGATCGGTAAACGAGCCCGAGAGTGATGTGGGCTTGAAGTTGCGGTCAAACACGTCGATTTTCCCGCTGCTGAAGTTGGCGGCCAAAAGGAAGTTGGCCGAGCCATTATTCAGCAATGCGAGGCCTTTGTAGTCCGCCCCGCTTTGGGAATTGTCGAATGCCACGACGGCGCTGTTGGTGCCAGTCCAGTTAGCGATAGTGCCATCATCGGTGTCGAAGATAAAAGCGCCTCCGTTGAAATCGGCGCTGCTGTTAGCCACGATCCCGGTCGGGCAGCCGGGGCTGCAAGGACTCACCGAAGCGCTCGGTATCGTCACCACTAATTGCTGCTTGTTGCCTTGGGCATCGTACAAGGTTGAAGTGCCGCTACGATTATTGGCAACCCAGAATGGATTACCCGGAAGAAAAGCTATTCCCCACGGGTTAATCAGTTGAGGGTCTGTTTGATTCGCCACACCGCTCGTGTTGGCCGTTAAGTTCGTTTGCTTGTAGCCGATTTGCTGAGCCAAAAGAATGGAAGGACTGCTTATCATTGTGCCCAGCGCAAGTAATAATAAAGCGACTCTACTAATCATCGGTACTCCAGTTGCATTTGTTGAGATAAGTATCGGAACAGACCGCTGTTTTGTCAGCACTTGTTGGAAGGAACTGTTTTTATCCTTGAAATGGCTGCTGCTCTCCCGCCCGGCGAGTGAGCAGCACAAGTAGTTCCAAAGTAGGCATCGCCAGAAGTTTCGACGCTTCTACTTGATTGCGGAACAACTTAGCGCGTCGCTGGCTGGGATGAGATGGGTGGAGCCCGCAGAACCGCGACGAGCTTTCGTCGCGTGCGTCGATGGCTAGACTTGTCCGACAGCAGATCTTTTTTAGACGGCTAGCGAAGAGAGCCCTTACCACTGGCCGCTGTGTGAAGCCAGAGGCCAGAAGAGACGTTTCCTATTGCGGGAACCGCTCACTTCCAGCGACGATCAAATCTTGTCTCACGCTTGCGTGATCTGCTCGTTCGAACGGATCCGTTGTCTCGATGAAAGTACAGTTCTGCTGCTGCTCGCGCGAACAATGGCAATCGTGTTGTTTGGCTGCAGGAGATCTCCGAGCAAGTTCATTCCACCATAATCATCGATGAAAGGCATTACGTTGGGCCAAGAGCGCAGCAATGAAGACGAGGGAGTTGAGAAAGTCGTCGACAGAGTCGACGGTTAGACACTGTCGAGACGGGATTTTGTCACTTTATCTGGGTGTGCATTTTTCACTATCAAAGATCAGCGGCTAAGTTGTTCGGCAATCGAGCAAAACCTCAGGTTCCTCTTGGTCCCCAACTCTGGCAGAGTGCGTGCACGCAAGAGAATGCAAGCGAGCAGACCGCACGCGAATTCCAAGGAGAATAAATGGACAGAGTAGTGAGGAATCGTAACTGGTTCTTGCCAATTACGGCGTTGACCAGCGTTCTTTTCTTGATCCCGGTACTAAGCGCGCAAAATCAATCACAGGAGCCCGTATCTAAGCAGTGGCAAATCGCCGGACAGAATCTTGGTAACACGTGGAGCCAGCCGGCAGAGCATTCAATAAGCCCTGCCACCGTCAGGAACCTCAGCCCAAAATGGGTATTCACAACCGGTGGAGATGTTTCTGCCACTCCTACCGTAGATGAGGATGCAGTCTACTTCCCGGATTGGGGCGGCAACCTGTTCGCAGTGAAGAAAGAAAGCGGCCGTCTCATCTGGTCTCGCAAGATCTCCGACTACGATGGCGTCGACGGAGCTATCTCTCGTGTTAGTCCTGCCGTGGATGGAAACCAGGTAATCATCGGGGACATTCTCAGTTCCAAAGCGGTTCACAACGGGGCGAATGTGATCGCGGTAGATAGGCAAACAGGAACCCTGCGGTGGATTACACAGGTCGAGACTCATCCGGCAGCAATCATTACTGGATCTCCGGTTATCTTCGATGGCGTTGTTTACATTGGCGTTTCTTCGAATGAAGAAACTCTGGCGACCAATCCCGCATATCCGTGTTGCAGCTTTCGCGGCAGCATAGTGGCGCTCGATGAGAAGACTGGTGTGATCCTTTGGAAGACCTTTGACATGCCCGACAACGGCGGGCGAGCGGACCAATACAGCGGTGGCGCGGTGTGGCAACCGCCGGCGATTGATCCTAAGCGCGGCACACTCTTCATCGGTACGGGAAACAACTACACCGTTCCCGCAGATGTCATCGCTTGCCAGAACGCGACTCCGACTGCGAACTGCACTGCGCCTGACGATTTCTTCGACACTGCTCTCGCGTTGGATTTAAAGACCGGGCAGGTTAAGTGGTCAAAAAAGCTGCAAAGCTTTGACACTTGGACAGTAGCCTGCATAACTTCTTCCGGTCCAAACCCGAATTGTCCTGTACCCAGCAGCCCGGATTTCGATCTCGGAGGATCAGGACCTAATCTGGTGGGCAACATTGTCGGTTTTGGTCAAAAGAGCGGCATCTTTTGGGCGCTCAATGCCGATGACGGCAACATCGTTTGGAGTACGCCAGTTGGTCCAGGCGCTTCGCTCGGAGGCATTGAGTGGGGTACCGCAACTGACGGTAAGCGCATTTATGTCGCGATCGCCAACAGCGATCATCTCCCTTACACCTTGGTGCCCTCGGGACAGCAGATTACGTGGGGAGCGTGGAGCGCACTTGATGTCGCCACTGGGAAGATCCTTTGGCAGACGGCAGATCCAATTGCCGGCAGCATTGACCGGGGTTCGGTAAGTGTTGCAAACGGGGTCATGTACGCGGGTTCTAATTCGGGACAGATGTATGCCCTCGACACGACAACTGGAAACGTCCTCTGGAATTTCGCCAGCGGAGGCACAGTCATCGATGGCCCATCTATCGTGGACGGCACCCTCTATTGGGGATCCGGGTACCGGGAAATCCTGGGAACCGGAAACAACAAAGTCTACGCGTTTGCTTTAGGCGGCGAAAAAGATCACGGCAAGCCCTCCGAGTGAGACCGATGGCGTGCATGCATTGTTTCGTCAGCTAACCGAACGATAGACCTTTCAATCACACCAACTCCAGCCGTGGCGACTCACACGACGTCTCGATGCGTGTGGGTCGCACCAGCTGCTCACCCACCAACGGTTGTCAATATCAAAGGAGAATTGCAGATGAAGTCGCTTTTGCACGTTTGCGCGAGTGCAGCATTGGCTCTAATTACGGGATCTACTTGCTTTGGGCAGCACTACACCCAAACGAATCTTGTTTCCAATACCGCTGGAGTCGCTCCCGTCACCGATCCTCAACTGATCAATCCTTGGGGTGTGTCCCGAGGCTCCGCCAGCCCATGGTGGGTTTCGGATGAAGCAACCGGGCTCAGCACTCTTTACAACGGAGCAGGCGCCAAGCAATCTCTGGTAGTCACCATCCCGCCGGCCGATCCGAATAATAAGAACACACCAACGGGTACCCCAACCGGCACCATCGCCAACGGCAGCCAAACAGATTTTTTGCTGGCCCCAGGAAAACCAGCCGCATTCATCTTTTCTACAATTGATGGCACCATTGCCGCATGGAACCCAACGGTAGCTATAGCCCAAGGAGCGGCACCGCCTTCGACACACGCTGTAACCGTGGCCAAGACCAGCGATGGTTCCAGCTACACCGGCCTGACCAGCGCTTTCGTTGATGGCAATCGCTTTCTCTACGCGGCCAATTTCGGCAAGGGACGCGTAGATGTTTATGACAGCACATTCCAGCCTGTAGCACTCTCGAAGAAGAACGCAGACGGAAATTCCTCCAATGACGATCGTACGTTTTCCGAAAAGTCTTTTGTGGATGAGACTCTGCCCGGCTCTTACGTGCCTTTCAACGTCCAAGCCATCGGCAACGATATTGTCGTTACCTACGCGCTCCATCAGGAAGGTTCCCGTTTTGAAACAGATGACCCGGGCTTAGGCTTTGTGGACGTCTACAGTTCCACAGGCCGTCTGTTACAGCGACTGGAACACGGTGATTGGCTGAACGCTCCCTGGGGTGTGGCTCTGGCTCCTCTGGATTTCGGACGCTTCAGTCACGATCTGCTCATTGGGCAATTCGCAGGTGGAGGAAACTCCGAGTCCAGTGGCTTCATTGCTGCGTACGATCTGACTACGGGTAAATTTGATGGACTGTTGCAGGATGCAAGCGGGAAGCCGCTGTCCATCAATGGCATCTGGTCCCTCAGCCCTGGGAATGTTAGTCCTGCTAACAGCGATGCGGCTGCCGCACCCGCCGCACAGATCTACTTTACCGCCGGGCCAAATCACGGTTCCGGAGGATTGTTTGGTTACTTGACCGCGGTTTCGACGGAGTTGACTGAGGGAAACTCCCAGTAATCTCGCTCGAAGTCCAGTGGAGTACGACGGGAAACGCGGCAAGTAAGAACACTGTCCGCGTTTCCTAGTCGTGTCAGGTAAACCAAAGCTCCAACGCAGAGAAAGGGAATATTTCGGCTTGAGTGTCGGTTTTGCGTAGTAGTTATGGCTAGACCGGGATAGTTCCGCTCGCAAAGGGAGCTTATTGTCGAGTCCAAGCACAGCGCAAAGGTTTTCTCGCCCGTATTACGAAGGAGAAAAGAAGTGAGTAGTGGAATCATGCCTTCGCTGTCGGTGTTGATTCGTATGACAGGTTGTCTTGCGCAAGAAGAATTAACAATTCAACATAAATCAAAACAGAAGCGACTGTATGCAGCAGCGACAATCTAGAGTTCTGCGGGCGCAGTGGTTCGACGCGACACTCCATGACATGCACCGGGACTTGCAAGCAGTCGTAGGTCTTTGTCTCTCGTCAAGCTCCATGCACATGGCTGTGTCAGACCCCGGAGTTACTAAGTGAGAGTGCATTCATAGCAACAACATTTCAACCGACAATACGTGAGGATCATGATTATAAGAGCAAGTAAGAGTATAAGCTATTCCGTCGGTATCTGCCTGATGCTGGCGCTTACAGCTGTATTCACCTTCGGGCAAGCTATAAGCGGAGATCTTGTCGGCACGATTACTGACCAGAGCGGCGCCGCCGTTCCTAACGCTACCGTCACAGCCTCGAACACAGCAACGGGAATTAAAAATACAACGCGAAGTAATGCAAGCGGAGAGTACCACTTTGCTAATCTCTCAGTGGGTATTTATGACATTTCAGCGAATAGCGCCGGATTCGCCAACTCCTTGGTGCGCAATTTCAACGTTGAACTAAACAAGACTTCTACGGCAAACCTCGTGCTGAGTGTTGCCGGAGGGGCGACAAGCGTAGAAGTCACAGACACTGCTCCGGCAATCGATACGACCACTGCGCAGGTGCAGACCACTTTCGAGCAGAAACAGACTCAGGATATCCCTGCCGCTGCGATTGGCCTGGGAGTACTCAACCTCTCGCTGCTCAGCTCAGGAGTGGCCAACACGGGCGGCATCGGCGCTGGCGAAGGGCCTTCTGTAGGAGGTCAACGGCCGCGCAACAATAACTTCACCATCGAAGGCGTCGATAACAATAACAAATCGATCACCGGACCATTAGTCTTCATTCCGAACGATGCAATTCAGAATTTTACTGTATTGCAAAATCAATTCAGCCCTGAGTTTGGCCATTCGTCTGGCGGACAGTTTAATAGTGTCGTTGTTAACGGCACTAACACTTTTCACGGTCGCCTCTACGAATACTTTCAGAATCGTAATTTGGATGCAATCGACGCCGCCACGGCCAGAAACGGAAATACCTCAAATCCACGATACGATCAAAATCGTCTCGGCTTCCAGATTGGCGGGCCGGTCATTAAGAACAAGGTCTTCTTCTTTTCTAACTTTGAATACAATCCTGTCGCCAATGGCATTTCGTCGCAGGTTTGCGCGCCAACGGCGGCCGGATATGCAACCCTAGCCGGCATTCCTACTGTCTCGAAAAACAACCTCCAGGTACTTCAGAAGTTCCTTCCTGCCGGCACCGTTCCTGACGCGAATAACGTCGCTTGTGCCGGCAACACGGAACCGATTACGTCAGGTACGGGCACGGTGAACGTACCGGTCGCGCTGTTTCCTATTACGGGAAGCACCTTCACCAATCAGTATTACTCGACCAACAGCATGGACTGGAACATCTCCGACAAGGATCAGGTTCGCGGCCGTTATGTATACAACAAACTCGATGGTCTTGACGCCGCTGCCGGCCTCCCGGCGTTCTTCCAGACCGAGCCGCAACGCTTTCACCTTTTTACTTTGAGCGAATTTCACACGTTCACTCCCAACCTCACCAACGAGTTTCGTCTGGGTTACAACCGTTTCTCCCAGATCATTCCTGCCGGAAACTTCTTATTTCCTGGCCTGGACCAATTCCCTAATATCACTATCGATTCTTTGACTGCGAACATAGGGCCGGATCCCAACGCACCCCAGAGTACGGTACAGAACACTTATCAAGCGGTTGAGAATTTGAGCTGGGTGAAGGGAAAGCACAACTTCAAATTCGGAGTTGAAGGTCGTAAATACATCTCGCCTCAGTCGTTCACACAGCGCCAGAGAGGTGACTACGAATATGGCAGCCTCGATGTTTTCCTGCGCGATCTGAGTCCAGACCAGTTCGGTGAGCGCAGCACCGGAAACTTCTTTTACTATGGCGATCAAAGCGCGATTTACGCCTATGGCAACGACACATGGCGCGTGACCAAGAATCTTTCTCTGAATTTAGGACTGCGTTACGAATTTACGTCGGTGCCCACAGGCGAGAGGACGCAGGCCTTGAATTCCGCCGCCAGTGTCCCAGGACTAATCAACTTCCAAGAGCCACAACCGCAGTATGGCAACTTCGCTCCCCGTCTTGGCTTTGCCTATTCGCCCGGCGATAGTGGGAATACCTCCATCCGGGGCGGTTTTGGTATCGCCTACGACGTACTCTACGACAACTTAGGTACCCTCTCGTTCCCGCCCCAGTTCAGCGGCACGCAGGATGTAAATACGAACGTATCTTCCCCAAATTTTCTGGCTAATGGTGGTTTGCCGCCTGGCACAGGAGGGCTGCAGACGTTTCCTACCGTCCAGGCACAGCGCGCCGGTACTGCCGCATTCGTTCCCAACCAGCAACTGCCGTACTCTGAGGAGTGGAACCTGGGCATTCAACATGTTTTTGGTAAGTCCTACACCGTTGAAGTCCGATACCTGGGAAGTCGGGGCATTCACCTTCCAGTTCAAGACCGCATCAATCGTCAAGCCGTGGTTGGACCGGACAATTTTCTTCCCACGTTCAATGATCCCGCCACGGTTCCGTCTCAGGCACAGCTAAACACAATGAAGACCCTCGACCAGGTGCAGGCATTCAGGTCCAGCTTTGTGCCTGGGTTTGAGGCGGCGGGTTTTAGCAGTAACATCACGGCGTTCGAGCCCTTTGGGAGTTCGATCTACCATGGCTTGGCCACGTCGGTCAGCCGTCGCTTCGAGCACGGCTTGGAATTCAATGTGGCGTACACCTGGAGTCATCTGATCGACGACAGCACCGCGGACGTGTTTTCCACTGTGCTCACACCGCGCCGTCCGCAAGACGGCCAGAATGTCGCGGCGGATCGAAGTACTTCGGCCCTCGACCGCAGGCAACGGCTCACCATCAGCACGATCTACGATCTCCCGTTCTTCAAGCAATCCAACTGGCTTATGAAAAATGTCGTCGGCAACTGGGAGATCGCGCCCATCTATACCTTTGAATCTCCGGAATACGCAACGGTCCAGAGCGCAACGGACGCCAATCTGGCGGGTGACACTTTCACCGATCGTGCGATATTTAATCCCCTGGGCGTATCCGGGGTTGGAAGCGGCGTGAGTCCCCTGACGAACTCACAGGGCCAGGTCGTGGCTTATGTCGCGAATAACCCCAACGCTCAATACATAGTGGCAGGTGTCGGTGCGTTGACCAATACATCGAGAAATACTCTCGCGCTGCCGCGTACTAATAACTGGGACCTGTCGCTTGTGAAGCGCGTTAGTTTCAACGATAGGATGTCCTTTGAGTTTCTAGCCCAAGCCTTCAACGTGTTCAATCACTCTCAATATCTACCCGGCTCCATTAATCAAATCAATGCCGTAAGCCTGATTGGCAAGCCGCTGGACTTTACGACTACTGCCACTCGCAACTTTCTGACGCCAAGTTCGCCGACGTTCGACAAACCAAATCTGGTCTTTCCAAACAACGCTCGGACTATGCAGCTTGGAGCGAAATTCATTTTCTGACCTTTGCCATTGAAATATTCCTGGGGGACCCATAGGCGGCTCCCCCAATCTTCCGCATTTCGGATTGTCCTTGTCGGCGTCAATCTGAACGCTGGCGTTCGTCGTATGTTTCCTGCAACGAGTATCGCCGACGGCCCTCTCGGACGGGCGGTTTGTCCGTGACAAATGCGGCCATTTGGCGATCCCCAACGACAAAAAAGCTTCGAGTGTGCTCCCGGAACTGCTTCAAGTAGCGGGCGCTCGATTATGCGCCGGTACGGATGAATAGCTGATTGGATTCAGAAACTCGCGTTGCTGCGGGACAGGGCTACCTTGGCTGTCGAGTCGAGGTGTGACCCAGAACGTTTACGGCAAGAGCTCGTGGGAAGAGCGGTGGAAGCGGTGACGCGCGCTGTGGAAGCGGTTTCCGCTGCCGCTCAGATCGCAGAGAAGGATGCCAAACCGGATCAGCGTGAGTCTTTCAGCGACAAGTGGCTGCCCCTGTGGGTGCCCCTAGCAAGAAGCTAAAATTGGCAAGTTGTTGAAAGTATTTGGTCGGCCCTAGCGGACGATTTTAGAACTTTCACTTTCCTATCCATGGCTGTAGAGGGCTTCGAGGAGCTCACAGATCGGAATGGCTGGTGAGGAGGGGACTTACTTATCACTCATCATCAGAGCCGAAGGCCTGCTCAGCACTCAATCGTTTGTGTCTACGCTCCAAGAAGTCATGCGGCACGAGCCCGCGCTTTAGCATCTCTAGATAGTTGCCGCCGGTCGCGGTGCTTGGTGCGGTCACTGCGCCTAAGAGATTGGCTCCACAGGTCCGCATTCTTCTTGTGGAACGATTCTCATTTCTGGTGTTGCGATTCTCCAAAAGGAGAACGCAGCACTGTGAATGTTCTAGGAGAACGACATGGATACCAGGGATGAAAAACCAGTTTCTCTGACCCGCGAGCAACTTTATGCAGAGCTTCGTCGGCTCGACTGGGCAAAAGGGCTGAGCGAGGAAACGTTTGCGGCGATCACGAACACGGCGCAGTGGGTCGAATTTCGCACTGGCGACGTGGTCATTGAAGTCGAATCAGAGATTACCCACGTGTGCTTCCTTATCACGGGCCGAATGCAAGGAACGCTCTACGATTTGTTGGGCAAAGAGATTCAGAAGGATACTTTTGTCCGAGGTTCTGTCATCGGATTGTTTGCCGTCGGCTTATCCGACCGCTCTCACGTGCAAGTCGAGGCTACTGAGCCTTCGACGGCCATACGATTGACGCTATCGGACCTGCTTCAACTCGCCGCCAAGCATGCAGACTTTCAACTCGCCATGTTCGGCTTGGCAGCCAATATATTCAAACGATACGTGATGGATATCGACCGTTCCCGCCCGAAGCCATCCGTCGTGGGTATTGTTCATCACTCCGAGGCGAGCCGTCCGCTTGTTAGTCGATTGGCGCGTCGGCTTCGAGACCTGAACGAGTCTCCTTGTATTGCCGGCGACGACGAGCGCTGGAAACCGGATGAAGATATCCCCTTTATGTTGCTGGTTGGAGACGACGAGCGACAGAGCATTCTTAAAGAGTGGGCCTCGCATAGGCGGCTACTGGTGGATGTTCGCGCCGACCATTCACCCGAGGCCATGAGGCGGTTCTTCAGTTATATCGACATAGCGCTTTGGTGTGTTCGGCCGCAAGATACGCAGGCGGCCGTACATCTCCTGCAAGAGCTGGAGAACAGCGTACCCAAATGGCGAGACAAGATCCGGATTGTGTGGCTTCTCGACGCCGACACCCCAATCGCTCCGTTTGTGCCGGAGTTGTATGAACTCGCCGAACGAGATTTCAAGCTCACGCTTGACGCTCCGGGAGCAAACCAGGGCAGTCTACTGCAGCACGGATTCGACCGCATCGTTCACCATTTGCGCGGCGTCCAGATTGGTTTGGCACTGGGAGGTGGCGCAGCTCGCGGCATGGCTCATCTTGGGGTACTCAAAGCCCTGGAGCAGCAGGGCATATACATCGACATGCTGGCGGGTACGAGCGCTGGGGCGCTGACGGGAGTTATGTACGCAGCTGGCTTAGATCCTGATTATGCTGCCCGTTGTTTCAAGACCGATTTGCAACCGTCGTGGTTCTTTCGACAGCTGCCCGCTGGCGGTTACTGGTATTTGCTTTACAAGTACAGACGAAACCAGTTCGATCCCATGCTGCGGAAATACCTAGATCGAGCCAGGCTGGAGCAACTGACTCTTCCCATGTTTGCAGTCTCCGTCGATCTCGTCGAAGGAGCACCGCTGGTGCGCGAGCGTGGCGATGCGACCATCGCCGTCCTGGAGAGTATCAACCTTCCTCCCCTTTCGCTTCCTATCGTTCGCTCAGGCGAAGCGTTGGTGGATGGCGGGTTGCTCAACAACATTCCCGCCAACGTGCTGGTAGCCAAGGGATGCAACTTTGTCATCGCATCGAGTGTCACAGCCAAGCTGGAGAAAGACTTTATAGAAATCCGCTCCAAGGGGCGTTCGCGCAGCAATCGTTTCTTCTCAAGCATTCAAGTGATCATGCGACAGAACATGATCCAAGGCTACAACATGAACTCCGTTGGGATACAGCCGGCAGACTTTGTGGTCGCGCCCGATGTGACCTCGTTTGATATATCGGAATTCACTCGGGTCGATGAAATGGCGCTGATCGGGGAAATGACGACCAATGCAACCATCGCAAAGCTGCGCAAGATGCTGAGTAACCTTGATTCTAAACTCTTCGAGAGTTCAGCAGCTCCATCTAGTGTGACGAGCGATGGTGACGTAAGCGGGACTAGATACCCTCACCAAGCCGCATGATGAACAGCGACTCGATTTCATCAAGACGACGGTTTGTTGGAGGATCCGTCTTTCTCATTTCCGGCCGCAAGGGCTGTGCTCCGCAAATATTACGTGTCGCTCTGAAAATGAATGAAGTTTTCGCTAAAGTTGCGGACTAGTGCCGAATGCCATGCGAGTGGTGGTGATGCGATGATTGGAACCCGATGCGCGAATTCTTCAAGGGAATCTGGGCTGCGGTTGTTGTTCTCGGCAATTTGGTTCGTGATGGAATCCAGTTTCTGAGGTCATGTGTCTCCTCCCGAACTTCTCTGGTCGCCGAGAATCTGTTCCTGCGCAAGCAATTATCCTTTTATCAAGAGCATCAGATCAGACCTCGGCGGCTCACGGATTCCGCTCGCGTGGCTTTGGTCTTCTGGTCCAGATTATTCCAGTGGCGGTCCGCTCTCCTCATCGTCAAACCTGCGACCTTGATCGGCTGGCACCGCAAGGCGTTCAGGCTCTTGTGGAAATGGAAATCCCGACCCGGCCGCCCGCCCTTGCCAAAGGACCTCCGCCAACTCATTGCTGAAATGGTCTGTGACAATCCCACCTGGGGCCAGGAGCGCATCGCCGATGAACTCTGGCTGAAACTCGGCATCCGAGTCTCGCCGCGAACGGTGCGAGCATACTGGCCGGGAGACGGTCCATCGATTCCGCCGCGAGCACGATCGCAGACTTGGAACACTTTTGTGCGAAACCACGCTCAGGTGCTGCTGGCCTGTGACTTCTTCGTAGCGGTGACAGTGCGGTTCCGCATCCTTTATGTATTGGTGGTGATGGAGATCGGTTCCCGCCGCGTGGTTCGCATCAGTGTGACTGAACACCCCACCGCCGAGTGGACGATGCAACAGCTGCGGGAGGCGAGCGAGCACTCCTACCGATTTCTGATCCACGATCGACATGCAACCTTCTCCACTGAACTGGATGAAACGGTTCGGAACTTGGGGATCTCGGTTCTGAAGAGTCCAGTTCGAACCCCGACAGCAAATGCATTCTGTGAACGACTGATTGGAACGGTATGTCGCGAGTGTCTCGATTACATGATTCCAATCAACGAGCGCCATCTTCGCCAAATTGTTCGTGCGTGGGTCTCACATTACAATCGCGGACGACCTCACTCCAGCTTAGGGCCGGGAATACCCGATCAGCTCCAGGCATGTCCGCCTCATCGCGCACACGGGCACCGACTGGCAGTAGGAGAAGCTGTTACACGGATTCCTGTTTTGGGCGGGCTGCATCATGAATACAAGCTGAATCATGCGGCTGCATAGCGTCAACGTAGTTTTTGCGGAGGACAGCCCGACAGCCTCGGCGGTTCGCACCCAGTTCGAACCCTGAATCGTGAAGTAGATGTAGGCGTTGGGGTCGGTCTCCCAGCCTTTGCACTTGAGCACCCAGCCCGGCTGGCCACCGCCGCCGGCGTTGCCGCCGCGCGGGACGGAGTCGCCGAACGTGCCGTTGGGGTACTGCGGGTACTCCTCCAGGTAGCCGACGCGCTCGAGCCGCTCCTGGTCGCGGAGCTTGACGCGGCAGAGATTCAGCACTGCTTCCTGCATGGACATGAACACCCTCTGGCCCTTGCCAGTCTTCTCACGCTGCATGAGAGCGGCGAGGATGCCGATCAAGAGGTGCATGCCGGTGTTGCTGTCGCCGAGCGCGGCACCGCTGACCGTCGGCGGGCCGTCCCAGAAGCCCGTCGTCGAGGCGTTGCCACGGCGCACTGGGCGACGTTCTCGTACGACTTGACGTCGGTGAAGGGCGAGCCATCGGGGAAGCCCTTGACCACGCCGAGGATCAGGCGCGGGTTGAGCTCATGGATATGCTCCCAGGTGAAGCCCTGGCGGTCGAGCGCGCCCGGCGCCATGTTTTCGATCATCACGTCGGAGCGGCGGATCAGACCCTCCAGGATCGCCTTACCTTCGGGCGTCTTGGTGTTGATCTCGAGCGACCGCTTGTTGCTGTTCACCATGGTGAAGTACAGCGCGTCCGCGTTCGGGATGTCGCGCAACTGGATTCGGGTGTTGTCTCCGGTGTGCATGCGCTCGACTTTCAGGACGTCGGCGCCCAACCACGCCATTAACTGCGAACACGCCGGTCCGGACTGCACGCCGGTGTAGTCGATAACTTTGATTCCTTCAAGAGGTAAATTCACGATCACAATCTCCTTGTGCTTGCTTAGTTCTCACCGAGCCGCATCTGTACATTCGCACGCTGTTCTAAATTCGGGAATGTGAGCAACGGCTAGCTCACAGTGATTAAGCTGGAGACGACGTCATCTCCTTCACTCGTGACACCTAGGCATGAAGACGGTCATGGTGAGTGGGCACAAGGACTACTCTTGTGCACATTCAGGAATCCCGATCTGGTACGCGGCGCGAGGCCCGTTGAATTCAGCGCAGACCAAACCGGATCAGAGGCACACACGGAAAGCTAGTGCGCTACCACGGAAGTAAAAACCGATCGTGCCCACCAACGACTACTCCGAGCGCGGTTCCACGAAGTGGTGTGCCGAAAGTAAGCCACCCCCCTGCGACTTCGGCAGCGCGGGCTCACATAGGACGCGGAGTGGGCGCTCCTGTTGACAGATTTGACCAGCTGAAATGAAGAGAGTTCGCCAGCTCAAATTCACTGGTGTCCGCGGAACAGTGAATTAACAGTGAATTTATCCGCGAATTGATCAGTGAATTTTTTTTCAAAGGGATGCGAGCAACGGACAGCTTGCGCAACCGCCTGCTGCGTCAAGGATTATCGGAAATCTGCGATTCTTACCCGCCACCAGAACAGTGAAGAACAGTGAATGATCAGTGAATTCTGAAATTCCTCGTCCGTTGCTCGCACCAAAGTCCGATGATTGCGACGCGCAACCTCCTCGAGGCCTGCGGGTTCCAAAATGAAATTTTCGTTGACCTGGAATCTTGACTCGTGGTACCACCGAACTATGTTCGGTGCTGAGGGATGGCCTCTCCGGACACGACAATCAGGACTCTCCAGAAAGCGTTCTTCGTCACCTGCGAACGCAACATGACCATAACGCAGGACGACATTCCAAACGGGCGACTTATCTGCCAATTCGGCATTGCGCAAGTTCGGCCAGCCGAGTTCGTGATCTCAGAACCCCCTGCGGTAGCGGGCGGGTGCCTTTGATGTTGCGGATAGGCGGCTGCCTTAGGCGGGTGCCTTACCCAAAAACTTGCCGCCTGCTTAGAAGATAGATGATCATCGCGCCGCCAATCGGAAGACCAATGAGAGTGCGCCAGTCATGGCCGACGAACGCATTGATGGCATCGCCAGCAGGTTCACACTGAGAATCGCGCGCACCATGATGTAGCCCCAGCGAGCGCAACGCCACAAACCGAAAGCGCTGTGGCACGCACAATGCGACTACCACCATCAGGAGCACGGCCCACAACCCAAGCACCGCCAATCCCTCATGCGCGCGAGGATTCACTCGCGATAGCGAATCCAGGAAGCTGCCGGGAAACAGAAACATGAAGGCAGAAAGCTGTCATTTTGATTTTGTCGCCGTTTTCCCTCGCGTCCGCCCTTCGTTTTGGCTTGAGGTCTTGGCTTCCTACTCGTCTTACACCTTCGGTAACGCCGGGAATCACACTTCAGCCTTGCGGCTGGGAGCAGCAACGGAAAACAATCATCTATTATGCGTGGACTGGCAAGTCTCGTCTTGGTTGCCGGCATTATGCTCGCCATCTACTGCTTCTATTTCAAGCAGATGCCCACAACCAATCCCGGCACAGCGCCGACCCAAGCCATCAACCTTACCGGTGTGCGCATGGATCTGCTGCGCATTGCGCAGTGCTGCGCCTGACCATCGAGCCGGACGGCAGCGTGTCGATGTACGTGCTGCAGTCGAGTGACATGGATGCCCCGGATCTCGCCACTCAGGTGGTGAGTCGCGTCAAGACGATCAATTTCCGCGGTAAGGACGGCGTGCAGGCTGTGACGATCACATACCCGATAGACTCCCTGCCGGCGACGTGATGACGGTGCAAGACGAAATGCAAACTAGGAGATTAGGAATCATCTGATTAGCTAAATTTTTCGACGCGATTCTGACAAAGGCAAGGCAATCGAAAGATGGCTGCGCAAAGTCACCGGTCTAATGGGCTCCGGGGGCCCTATGACGGCGGGACCGCCGGAATCCAGTCCACTGCGTGGACTGCCTCGGTCCCACCCGCCGACGAATTGCTTGGTAGTGGGAACGAGGGCGTACATGACTTCCAGCGGCGCAATTCGTGTGAGGGGCTACGGCTGGATCAAGATCCTGCTGTTCACCTGCGCAGTGTCGCTGCTGACCGCCGTCCCAGCGCGGGCGCAGTCCGTCGGCGGTTGTGTCGCCAATTTCGGCGGCGTGATAGATGGCTTTGTCAACCCTGCTCCTCCCTCGCAGATCAACATCGACGGCAATTGCACGATCCGGAATTTTCCGGCGTCCAACCCGCTGACCAGCAACATCAGCTTCGTCGGCACCCTCAGGGGGGTGCTGGTCATCTTCGACAACGTCGTTTACACGGGCAACATGTCTTGCGACGCCGTTCACCAAAACAAGCTCTGGTTCGTCAACGGCTCGTCTAGCACGCTCAAGCAGAGCTGCCAGAACCTGCTGATCCCCGTTGAGAAGATCGAGAAGGCGAATCCGCCGGGCCCGCCCTTCGTCACAGTCGGCGTCCCCTTCACTTGGAAGCTGACGATCCCGGTCTTGTTCGACCCGGCCACCGGCACGGTCGTCGACTTCCAAGGGTCACCGAACGATCTGCACAGCATCAAGGTCATCGACGACCTCAACGCCACGGGCGTGGACCTCACATACGTGAGCCACACCATCACCTGGCTCGACAACGGCACGCCGGTGCCGCACACGTTCACCAACGTCGGCAACGTGCTCACGTTCGACAACATCCCCATCGTTACGGCTGGTCGACAGTTCATCATCAACCTCACGGTCGTCCTGAACAACACCCCGGTGAACGCCCCGGGGAAGCAGTTCATCAACACCGCCAACTGGCAGTTCGGGCGGCTCATCGACGGCGTGTTCTATCAGCCCCTGCCGGGCGAGTCGGGTGTCACGCCACCGTTGACCATTGCCGCACCCAATCTTGTACTGACCAAAACGGGACCAGCGACGATGAGCCCCGGGCAGTTAGGGCAGTTTGGTCTTGACGTCCAGAATACCGGCGCGAGCGACGCATGGAACGCCACGATCCTTGATCGGCTCCCCAGCGGTCCGAGCGGCGGTATGTGCAACACGACACCCCAGGTGCTCAGCGCACAGGTCTTCCAGGCGGATGGAGTCACTCCGGTTGTCGGCAAGGGGCCTCTGGTTGCGGGTACCGATTTTTCGCTCAACTACAGCAAGCCCACCTGCGAGCTCACGCTAACCATGCTCACGGCGGCCGCCACCATCAGCCAGAACCAGCGTTTGATCATCAATTACCGAACCCAGCTCGACGCGAACAGTCAAAATGGCGCCACGCTCACCAACGTCGCTGGCGCCGTCCAGTGGTTCGACGGCGACCCCAGCATCTCCACCCGTGTGGGCTTCACCCGCATACTCACCGATGGCACGCCCGGCGTCCTCGATTTCCAGGACGCCCACACCGTCACGGTACTGGTCCCCGCGCTGACAATTACGAAGCAAGTCAGCGTAGTGGGCGGCGGCGCCGCCACGCCTGGCGGGCAGCTTGACTACCTGATGCACGTAACCAATACCTCGACGAACCCGACCACCTCGGTCGTTATCACCGACGATCTCAGCACCGCGGGTGCAGGTCGCCTCACGTTCGTGAACCCGGCGGCGACGATGAACGGCGCGACGACCGGTGTCACGGTCGTGGGCTCGGTACTGACCGCGGACTATTCCACATCGAACGGTCCTTTGCAGCCCGGGCAGTCCATCGACGTAAAGTTCCGGGCTCAAATTGCCGCAGGTCTTACCGCCGGCACTACGCTCACGAACACCGGCGTCGTGACCTGGAACACTCCTCAGCAGAGTGCGAGCGCGAGCGTTTCGATTGATATTGGAGAAACCTCCGCACCCAATCTTGTACTGACCAAAACGGGACCGCCGACGATGAGCCCCGGGCAGTTAGGGCAGTTTGGTCTTAACGTCCAAAATACCGGCGTGAGCGACGCATGGAACACAACGATCCTTGATCGGCTCCCCAGCGGTCCGAGCGGCGGCATGTGCAGTGCGGCACCCCAGGTGGTCAGCGCACAGGTCTTCCAGGCCGATGGAGTCACGGCAGTTGCTGGCAAGGGACCCCTGGTTCCGGGTACCGATTTTTCGATCAGCTACAGTCA
>Ga0210406_10000207_pt1 | contig 90793 bp, 81 predicted proteins | sample IncBWC30MmetaG_FD_155454 | JGI IMG/M metagenome (GOLD analysis project Ga0210406, IMG submission 155454) | Forest soil microbial communities from Barre Woods Harvard Forest LTER site, Petersham, Massachusetts, United States - Inc-BW-C-30-M | ecosystem: Environmental > Terrestrial > Soil >...
CCACCACCGTCCCCGCCTTCCACCCCATCAACTCCGCCAGCCGCCCAATCTCCCCCGCCGCATCCCCACGCACCTGCGCCGCAAACACCAACGCCACCATCACGCCCACCAGCACCAGCTGCATTAAATTTCTCTTTTTCATTGCTCTACTCCAAGGAAAGAATCTATCTCAGCAGTTACTTAGACTTTCTAGGCAGGGAAGGGTCTCTTCAGCTTTTGGTGTGAAGGCGATTCTTTGTCGTAAGGGAACTACTCTCGGGCGTGAACTGGATCCTAAGCATCACTCGTAGGCTGGAGTCATTTCCCGCGGTAACTTCGACGATCTCTATGTCCTGTTCTCGGACTGAACGAATGAACGGTAGAAGGAGCTGCTCCGTCGTTGCAACACCGCGAGTCTTCAAAATCTCGGCCGGGTTTATCAACTCCCATTTTATTTTCCATTTCTCTTGGGCGTCTCTCAGCACTTCCATCTTCGGTAGATCGGTGCCGTTGACATAGTTGTAGAACGACGCCAAGCTCACGTTCAGCTGCTTGGCAGCTTCCCTCGCCCCCAGTTCGTCCTTCTTTTTTGTGAATGCTCTCGAGACCTGGGCGAGTAGAAACTTGGCCTGGGCAGAGTGTCTTCGGCCGCGGGTTTTCAACAGGCACCCCTATGTCATGCATCAGATCGGTATTATTCTATTTGAATAGAAATTCTATTAGAATAGAATTCTACTTGGATAGAAAGAAGTGCTCTATGCTGCAACAGACCTTCATCCACATCCCGGGCATAGGCAAAGAGACAGAGCGCGAGCTCTGGAAGCACGGTATTCGTAGCTGGGATGACGCAGACAGGTTTGAAAAGCGCTTTGGCGCCGTCGGCGCCCGCCTGAATCAAAAACTGGACGATTACATCCCTCGCTCGCGTGAAGCCATTCGCCGCAAGGATGCCGCTTTCTTCGAGCGCCTCTCCACGCTGGGCGAAGCTTGGCGAGTCTTCCCTGAGTTTGCTGACGAGTGCGTCTATCTTGACATCGAAACTACCGGACTATCATCCGTCTTCGACATGGTGACGATGGTCGGCCTCTACGACGGCCGCAAGTACAAGGTATTCGTCGAAGGCGACAACCTCCTGGAACTACCTGCCCAACTCCAGAACTACTCCGTGGTCGTAACCTTCAATGGAGCAGGGTTCGATCTGCGCTTTCTAAAATTGGCGTTTCCAGGCCTCAAGCTTCCCCCAATCCACATCGACTTGCGCTGGGTTACCCGCAAATTGGGCTTGAAGGGCGGCTTGAAATCCGTCGAGGAGAAGTTCGGACTCAAGCGCGCCGAGGAGGTCGAAGACCTAACCGGCTACGACGCCACAGTTCTATGGGCAAAACACCTTCGCGGAGAGAAGAGCGCACTGGCGCAGCTGATTCAATACAACACGGAAGACGTTGTTCACCTGAAGGCGATCATGGAAATTGCCTATGACCGGCTGAGCAAGAATACGTCTGCATTCTTGAAGAACTCGATTGCTCCCGTCTTCACTGGTCTGGCGCAGTTGCCCAAATCAAATAAGCGTGCCGTACTCAGACGTGTTTCTTGTCATTCCGATTCTACCGATCTGGTTCCTGGTCTCCTGAAGAAATCCTCGCGCGACGGAAAGTCACCGCGAATCGTTGGAATCGACCTGACTGGCAGCGAAAAGCGCGCCACCGGTTGGGCGCTCATGGACGGCGCCTCTGCAACAACCAAGAGCATCCGGACGGATGAAGAACTCATCCAAGAGACGCTCGCTGCCAAGCCGGACCTTGTATCCATCGACTCGCCTCTCTCCTTGCCCGAGAATTATGGCGCACCAGGTGTGCCCATCTATCGCAAATGCGAGCTCGCGCTCAAGCGAATGGGTATTTCTGTGTTTTGGTGTTTGCTCCCGAGCATGCAAATGCTCACCCGCCGCGGTATCAAGCTCGCAGCTGCACTGCGCGAAACTGGCTACAAAGTGATCGAGAGTTATCCGGGCGCAGCGCAGGATGTTCTCGGCATCCCCCGCAAAAAGGCGAGTCTCGAAGAACTCAAGCGTGGGCTCTTCCGCGCTGGAATCACGGGGGATTATGTCACCGCCCACGTTACGCACGACGAGATCGATGCCATTACGTCCGCTTTGGTCGGTCTCTTTTATCTCGCGGATGATTACATCGGTCTAGGCACCCCAGCCGAGGACTATCTGATCGTCCCGAGGTCGACGAGGTTCAATTACACGAAGCTTGCACAAATCTTGTCCGCCACGGGCCTCGATGATGTACCTGACAGCCCCACTAGGATAGAATCCCCGGCTCATGGCCAGCCACTCGCAGCGGCCGCGGGGTGAGCGGCTTGTCGTTGGCATTGCCGGCCGCATCGGCTCCGGCAAGACCACCGTTGGCAGGTATTTGGAATCGCGTTATGGATTCCAGTACATACGGTACAGCGAAGTGCTCGCAGATTGGCTGGCGAAGGACCCTGAGAGCAGAACCCATCTCCAAAAAGTCGGATGGGAAGTGATGGCCGGGGGCATGCAAGCCGAGCTCAATCGTCGCCTAATCGCCCGAATCAGGCCGGACGTCGACGTGGCCGTCGACGGGTTGCGTCACCCGCTTGACTCTGAAAGTCTCAAGAACACTTTCTCTGATTCGTTCTACCTCATTTACATAGATAGCCCTTCCCGGCAGCGTTTTGAACGGCTGAACCAAAAAGGCAATTATGCCGATTTTGATTCGTTCACCGCGGCGGATTCCCATCCTGTTGAGCAGCAGATCGAGTCCCTGCGCTCGAACGCTACACTCGTCGTCCACTACGAAGGCTCGCAACAGGATCTTTACGGCGCAGTCGATCAAGCGATACGTTCCTTTCGGAAAGAAGGCCAGTTATGAGTCTCTGGGTTGTCGTCGGTGGTCAGTACGGCTCGGAAGGTAAAGGGAAGGTCTCCGCCTTCATCGCCAAGCAAGAGAACATCGACATTTGTGTCCGCTGTGGCGGACCGAACTCAGGCCATTCCTTCGTTGATGAGAATGGCAAGAATGTCGTTCTTCGCCAGTTGCCGACCGGCTTCGTCAATCCGCGCACTCGCCTGCTTATCCCCGCGGGTGCGCTAATTGATCCTGCCGTCTTGAAGGACGAAATCGAGTCGCTTGGACTCCCTCCTGAGCGAGTGGGAATTGATCGCAAGTGCTTCATCATCGAGGACCAAGACCGCGAGACAGAGAAAATTCTCGGCCTCCGTGAACGACTCAGTTCTACTATATGTGGAGTAGGTGCCGCCCACGCCCGCAGGGTCTTGCGTGACAAGAACGCGAGACTTGCGAAGGATGTCTGCCGAGAACATTCATGGCTAGGCCGATATCTCACCGACGCAAGCGATGAAGTAAACACCGCGCTCGACCATGAAAGAAAAGTTCTCATCGAGGGCACACAGGGCTTCGGCCTTTCCTTGTATCACTCGGACTACTACCCGAAAACGACCTCTCGCGATACCACCGCAGCCGGCTTCCTCAGTGAAGTCGGCGTAAGCCCGCGCCTAGTCACGGAAATTGTCGTGGTCTTCCGAACCTTTCCTATACGCGTCGCAGGCGAGCAGGCGGGTCCACTAAAGGCCGAAATTACCTGGGACCAGCTGCAGAGGGAAAGTGGATACCCTCACCCGATACAGGAATGGACCACCGTTACTCACAAGCTTCGCCGCGTGGCGAGGTTCGATTGGGAGCTTGCTAAGCGCTGTGTCGAGTTGAACAGACCTACCAGAATGGCAGTCAACGGCCTTGATTACCTAGATTATGAAAACAAGGGATGTAGGAGCCTTGACACTCTGACGCAGAACGCGAAAGGCTTCGTGCACGAAATGGAAGACCGACTTGCGAGCCCTGTCTCGTTTTGTGGAACCGGCCCGCACTTAAGCGAGATTCTGTTGCCTGGCGTGGGGCACGTGGAGTTCTCGCACGATACTTACTGACCCAGAGGAACTCCTTATCCCCATTAGGTTCCTGGAGGTTTGGACATGGCAGAGGAACATGAGTGGAAGTACGTTGACCCGAGACGCAACGATCCGAGCCGTAAGGGAATGTTGCTTTCGAACGAGATCGAGATGTTTCAGAGAAATAAACTACTCATCGCCGAAGAGTACGAACCCAAAAACCTAAGACCAGCCGCGTACACTCTTCGGATAGGGTCTAAATTCGTCGACAGCAAGGGCAGAGTTGGAAAGCTAGACGATAAGAAGAAGACTCATTTTAAAATGGAGCCAAACTCAATCGTCTATGTCAGCACCCTTGAGAGACTAGATCTTCCTTATTACGTCGCGGCAAGATTTAATCTTCGCGTAAAGTGGGTGTACAAAGGCATTCTTTTGGGCACTGGCCCACAAGTAGAGCCGGGCTACCGCGGGTATCTGTCATGCCCTCTATACAATCTTACCGATCGTCCGCTTAAGATCGAGTACCGTCAAGACTTCGCGACCATCGATTTTGAAAGAACAACCGACTTTTGTGGAAAAGCTACTCTAGAACAAATTCGGAAGGGGAAATCGTTAGGGGATGAATTTGATACCGTTGAATTCGAGGGGCAAAAATACATGCTTTTTAAAAAGGAATATCCCCCTCTAAAGCTCCTGCCCGACTACGACGTAGTTAGCTCCCTTTTCGAATTATCTCAAGAAGTTAGGACATGGCGAAACATTGGGATCGGCTTTGCAGTTTCCTTCTTCGCGCTTACACTAACGTTACTGAGTTTTGGCGCCAACGCTTATCGCCAAGTCAGCGACTTAGCTAAACAAGTGAATGACTTAAACGCGAGTCTCAGGGACGACCACAAGGACGTACAGCTATCCCAAGCAGAATTGAAGGACCTAAAGGACAAGCTCGCCGCGACCGAAAAGGAATTGCAAGTGCTGCAAAGCAATCCCATCTTCTCTGGCAAAAGGAAGCCGTGAGTACGACCATTTACATGCGTGGCCTCAGCTTCGGGGCTACTCTGGAGTTCTCGTGAGCTATTGGGACCAAATCATTTTTACCATCAGATATCTGCCCTCTGAGTTACCCTCCCGCAAAAAGGACTCTGAACTCATCGCACTCTGGCATTCCACTCCATACGCTATAACAGGGATAGTCTTGCTCTTCCTTGCCTCGGCCGCGAGTGCAACCGTAAGACACTTCCCAGCGATTTGGCTGGCTAGCTTGACCAACTTGACGGACTGGTATCAAAAGCTTTTACATGCCTGTCTGAGTCTGGTTTGGCTCTGGTTCTCCGCGTACGCAATCGGCGTACTTGTCATCGAAAAGCTACGCCGGTATTATCGCCAGAGCATCATTCGGCCTCTCGAGAAAACCCTCGGCATTGAGCCGTGACTCCACGATGCTTGAGACGGACGCCTGCCCGTGCCCTTCCCTAACGCCCCGGCAAGATTGAAAATTTATTGTTTCCAATTTGGGAAAGATGTGGCCTGGCGAAGTTTTCCACAGTTCATTCGAATGCTAATACAATACGTACTTGACAACTGTATTACGTCTGCGCTACCCTGGTCTTTGATAGTCAGTCGCCAACTCGCCCGATTCACCCCGTCCCATTCTTCTCTGCGATATCTCTGTGGCCTCAGCGTCTCTGCGTTATATTCTTCCTTCTCTTCCGCCTCGAGGACTAATTTAGACCGATCCGTCTCCGCCCCTAACTCCTTACCCCTCAATTCTTTTGCCGACCCCCACCCTCTAACCCCTGTCGCCTCAATTCTTTACAGAAATGGTAGGGGGAGGGGGCAGTCCAAACCAATATTCCACCTCACACATTCAACCGTATCTTCCATCTTCCGTACCTTCTTCCAAGTTCCGTATCCCGCAAGTCCTTTGTTTGCCACTCTTACGAAAACACCGGGGGTGTGGGGGTATTCTTCCCATTTTGGAACTCACTCGCAGCTCGGGAATCGTCAAAATTCTCTTGCCCGCTTCATTCTTACTAACAACTGTAAACTGAAAACTGACAACCTATCTGCAGCGAGGCACTTCCAATCCGCCCCGCGTATAATGTGCCCTCCACTTCAGGAGAGCACACCATGCACTATCGTAAGTTCGGCCGCACCGGATGGAACGTCAGTGAAATTGGTTACGGCATGTGGGGACTTGCCGGCTGGACCGGCTCCGACGACGCCGAATCCCTCGACGCCCTGCAGCGCGCCGTCGATCTCGGCTGCAATTTCTTTGACACCGCCTGGGCTTACGGCGCCGGCCGCAGCGAACAGATCCTCGGAAAAGTTCTCCGTGCCAACAAAAATAATTCCGCAGTCGGCGGACCAGACAAAAAACTCTACGTCGCCACGAAAATTCCCCCCAAAAACGAAAAATGGCCCAGCCGCCCCGATTTCCCCCTGGACGATCGCTATCCGCCCGACCACATCGAAGACTACGTCAACAAAAGCCTCGCCAATCTCGGCGTCGAAAAACTCGACCTCATCCAGTTTCACACTTGGGAAGATCGCTGGCTCAACGACGAACGCCTCTCGCGCGCCGTGGAAAAATTGCGCACCAGCGGCAAAGCGGAAGCCATCGGCGTCAGCGTCAATCGCTGGGAGCCTTGCAACGGCATTCGCGCCGTGCTCGAAGGCGTTGCCGACGCCGTCCAGGTCATCTACAACATCTTCGACCAGAATCCCGAAGACGCGCTCTTCCCCATCTGCCGCATGAAAAACGCCGCCATCATCGCCCGCGTCCCCTTCGATGAAGGCACCCTCACCGGCACGCTGACCGTCGATAGCACCTGGCCGAAAGGCGATTGGCGCAACACCTATTTCGTCCCCGAAAATCTAAAGAACAGCGTCGCCCACGCCGAAGCCCTCCGCCCCCTCGTTCCTGCGGACAACTCCATGGCCCAAATGGCGCTGCGCTTCATCCTCAACAATCCCGACGTCAGCACCATCATTCCCGGCATGCGCAAACGCCGCAACGTCGAATCCAACATCGCCGCCAGCACCCAGGGCCCCCCCCCCCCCGCCCTCCACAAACAGCTCCGCGCCCACCGCTGGGACCGCAACCCCACCAGCTGGAGCCAATAAATTTGTTATGTTTAGGATGAAAAAAACTACGCAGTTTGCTTCAGCGCGCGCTCGACGAGAGTCAAGCAACGCTCAGCTTGTTCGCGCATCAACTGTTCGTGATCGCCGCGATCCCGCTGCATGCTGTGGAGTTCGTCGGCAATCGCCAGCGCCGCGAGCACCGCGACTTTCTGAGTGTCCACGGTCTTCGTCACGTCGGCAATCTCGTGCATTTTGTCGTCCACGAACTTCGCGAGCTTCTGCACGTACTTCCCATCCAGTTCCCCCTGGATGGAATACGTCTGCCCGAAAATTTGCACTTTCACCGGCCCGCTCATAGACCTTCCATGGGTGAACATAACATAAAATTTGCGCGCTTGGCATGCCGCGCTTCCCACGCCCTTGTGCGAAGTCCCATTTACATTTTTCGCGCCATTCGCTACCGTGTTAGGTCCAGCCTGTTGGTCTCCCCAGCCCGCGCAAAACCTGTTCGTTTGCTCGCACAAGGAGCGCCTCATGGCTACAAAACCTCGTCGCAAGAAATCCCCCGCTGCGCTGCAACACCCCATCCGCGTCGTGCCACTCCATCGCCCGGAGGTCGAACGCGTTGCGGCGGCAGTCGCACCACAGCTCACTTACCGCGGCGGGCCGCTGCTCACCGCCGTTGAAGTGTATACAATTTTTTGGGGCGACCAATGGAATCAAGCGCCGCAAACTGTGGTCATGAAAAACATGAATCTTTTCTTCGACTACATTCTTACGAGCGCGCTGCTGGACCAGCTCGGTGAATACAGCGTCCCAGGACAAAATATCGGCCACGGAGCGCGAACGGGATCCACAATTCTCACTTCGCCTGCTCCAGGCGCTTCCGTACAGGACAGCGAGATTCAGCAGCTTTTGCAGCAGGAAATCGCCGGCGCGAATCTTCCAGCTCCCAACGCCAACTCGCTTTACTTCGTTTTTCTTCCTCCCGGCACGCAGGTGGTGCAGGGTGGCGCGGCTTCCTGCCAGGATTTCTGCGGTTATCACGACTCCACCAGCGGCAACATTTTCTACGCGGTCATGCCGTATCCCGGGTGTTCGGGGTGCACCGGCGGACTGACCGTCGCCGACGCGCTCACTTCCACCAGCTCACATGAACTTTGCGAAGCAATCACCGATCCGGTGCCCGGCCAGGGATGGTATGACGACAATAACGGCGAGATAGGAGATATTTGCGCGTGGAAAACACGCACTCTGGGCGGTTATACGATTCAGCTGGAATGGTCGAACAACGCTGGAGCGTGCGTGTAAGTTTTGAATCGTTTTTATTGCGCGCGGAGTTGCGCGCCAATATTTTTGAGTGCAGCAACAATCCTGCCGCTGAAATCGCTCGTCTGCGCGTCCGTCAGCGTTGCCTCGCGGCTTTGAAACGTCACGCGCACGAGCAACGAATATTTCCCTGCGGGAACATTTTTCCCGCGGAATAGATCCGTTGCCTCGATGGCGGAAATTTCCTTGATGCCGAGCGACTGAATCGTTTTCGTCACATCGGAAAACTTCGTACCGTCAGCGAGCAGCAAAGAAAAATCGCGCTCGACGCTCGGAAATCTTGGCAACTGTTCATATCGTCGCGCTTCCTTCGCCGCACGCATTGTGGCGTAAACCGGATCGAGTCGCAACTCCGCAAGGAAAACGTCTTGCCGCAGTTTCAGTTTTTCCGCAACACGCCGCGCGAGTTGCCCGGCAACGCCGAGAGAAGAGAGATTTCTCGCTTCGCTCGAACTGACAGTGTTGAGGTGGACGGAACCGCGGCGCGCCGCGTGCAGCCAGTCGGTGCCGCCATCTTCCCAGCGGAAGCCTCCGCTGAGTTCGCCGATGGAATCGAGGTCGCCCTTGAGGTCGGCGAAAGAAAAATCGCGGGCCGCGTCGTAGAGCCCTTTTTCTCGCGCCTCACCGCTTGCGCCAATCGTGAGGACAGGCGTCTCGACAGATTCAGATCCGTTCAAGCGGTAATGGCGTGCGATTTCGAACAGGCGGACGTTACGCTGGCCGTGATTCAAATTCCATTCCAGCGCGCCGGCCATTGTGGCGATCCCGGTGGAACGCAGAACGTTTGCTTCTTCCGAGAGAGGATTCGAAAGTCGTGCTGGTGAAACGCCGTCAGGACGGAATAACGCGTCGCGTTCTTCCGCGACGTGAGGAATCATCAGGATTTCGCGGTAGCCCAGGCCGATGAGGCGTTCGCGCAAACGAGTTTCGGCTTCGTAGTGCGGGAGTCGCGCTGCACCTTGCCGCGCTGCCGGCAGACGCGGGGGAAATTTAGCGAGGCCATAAATGCGCGCGATTTCTTCGATCAGGTCGATTTCGCGTTCGACTTCGGCGCGCCAGGAAGGTTGCGTGCATTCCCAAGCCGCGAGGAGCGAGCCCTCCGCGCCGCGATTTTGGTCGATTCGAACGGGGGCAAAGCCAAGCGCGCTGAGGCTGGCTTCGACTTCCTTGTCCGGAACGTCGGCACCCATGACGCGAAGAATCTCGGCGCGCGTTACGCGGATTTTTTTCGCGGCGCGCTTGCCAGGATAAACATCCACAACGCCAGCGAGCAACTCGCCGCCGGCAAGCTGCAAAATCAGTTCCGCCGCGCGGCGCGAGGCGAGCTCGGCCATTTCCGGGTCGGCGCCGCGGCCAAAACGCGTGGACGCTTCGGTGTGCAATTTCAGAAAGCGCACGGCGCGGCGAATAGCCACTGGTTCGAACCAGGCGCATTCGATCAAGACATTTTTGGTGGAAAAAGAGATTTCCGTCTCCGCGCCGCCCATGATTCCGCCGATGCCAATGGGACGCGAGCCGTCGCCATCGCTGATCATGCACAGATTTGAATCAAACTGCCGCTCGATGCCGTCGAGGGTTCTCATCTTCTCTGGAGCCGCTTTGCCGGCTGCGTCGGCGGGTTTGGCGCGGCGGACGACGATTCTGTGGTCGCGAACTTTGTCGTAATCGAAAGTATGGAGTGGATGACCGAGCTCGAGCATCACGTAGTTCGAAACATCGACGACGTTGCTGATGCTGGCGACGCCAGAGGCTTCCAGGCGGTCTTTCAACCATTTTGGAGAAGGCTGAATCTTCACGTTGCGAATGACGCGGGCGGTAAAACGGCCGCAAAGTTCCGGAGATTGAATCTCGACGTTAACGGCATCGCTGGCTTTCGCCGCGCTCTCCGCCGGCTTCGGCGAAACGTGCTTCAGGGGCAACTTGTAAATCGCGCTGACTTCGCGCGCGATACCGTAGTGCGCGAGGCAATCGGGGCGATTCGAACTGACTTCGGCGTCGATCACTGCGCCATGCGGGCCGTTCTCGATGCCGCCGATGTTTGTGCCGGAAAGCGCGAGGCGCGAGGCGAGCTCCTGCGGCGGCGCGGTGACGTCGACGAAGTCTTTCAGCCAGTTGTAGACGACCTTCATTGGAGCTGCCCCAATCGGCCAAAATAAACGTGCGTCGTGTATTGCATGCGCACCTGGCCCAGGAGCTGATTGGCGCGAAAGATGTCGTTGAGTTCGGCCATCATCGGGCCGTAGTTCGCGTGAGAGGGCCCTGGGGCGTACGAACTGCTGCGCAAGCGGCCGGCCAGGCGTTCCCAGTCGAGGCTCTGCTCGTTGGGCAGTTCGCGCAAGGAGAAATTTCCTTCGCCAAAGAAGTCGCGCATATTTTGCTGATCTGGATACGCTTCCTTCACGCTCTTGTAGTCTGTTCCGTAGCGCTCCAGGAGACTTTCGTAGGCACGGCCAAACGGGGTGTCGCCGATGCGGCGATCGTTCCAGAGAACGACGATCCAGCCGGCGGGACGGAGGATGCGAGAGAATTCCTGGCGAGCCGCAACGGGCATGAACCAGTGGAAGGCCTGGCCGGCGGTGATGAAGTCGATGCTGGAATCGCCGAGCGTTGTGGATTCGGCCGAGCCTTCGATGCTCGAAAAGCCGTCGTAGGAGGCGAGATATTCTTCGCCCGCCTGGCGCATCTCCTGATTGGGTTCGACGCCGTAAACGCGATTGCCGTTTTTCAAAAAGAGTTCGCTCAAGAAACCTGTGCCGGAGCCGACGTCGGCGATGATGTGGCCGGGGCGCAAACCACAGTCCGTGCTCAGAAGATCGAGCACCTCCGCGGGATAGCCCGGGCGATAGCGGACGTAGTCCGCTACGCGATTGGAGAACCGTTGTTTGGCGTCGGCGAAGGTCATTCGGTGACTCGTGACTGGTGGCTAGTGACTGGTGAAAACACGAAGCGCAGCCAATTGAGCCCAACGGATTGAGTTCGGTTCCTCATGGGAATTGGCGGAGGAAGCGGACATCGTTCTGGAAAAAGACTTGGATATCATCGATGCCGTATTTGAGCATGGCCAGGCGGTCGATGCCGATGCCGAAAGCGAAGCCGCTCACTTTCTTTGCGTCGTAGTTCACGAAGCCGTAGACGGCGGGGTCGACCATGCCGGCGCCAAAGAGTTCGATCCAGGCGGCCCCTTTGCATTTCGAGCAGGTTCCCCCACCGACGGCAGTGCCGGTTCCGCCACAAAAGGGGCAGGAGACGTCGAATTCGACGCTCGGCTCGGTGAAGGGAAAATAGCTGGGGCGGAAGCGGGTTTTCACGCTAGGGCCGAAGAATTGTTTTACGAAATATTCGATGGTGCCAGTGAAATCGCAGAAGGTGATGTCCGTGTCGACGGCCAGGCCTTCGATCTGGTGGAACGCGAAAGAATGCGTGGCGTCGGGATTGTCGCGGCGGTAAACCTTGCCGGGAACGATGACGCGCACGGGCGGCTTTTGCTTTTCCATGGTGCGGATTTGCATCGGCGAAGTATGCGTGCGGAGAAGAAGCGGCGTCTTCGCGCCTTTGGGCAATTCCAGATAGAACGTGTCCATGTCGTCGCGGACGGGATGGAACTCGGGAATGTTTAGCGCTTCGAAATTGTAGTAAGGCGTTTCGATTTCGGGGCCTTCGACGACGGAGAAACCAATGGAAACGAAAATGTCTTCGATTTCCTGGAAGACCTGGCGAATCAAGTGGTGGGAGCCGATGGGGCGGTGCACGCCGGGGAGGGAGAGGTCGATGCGCTCGCGGGCAAGCGCGGATTCTTCTGCGCCGGACTCGATCGCGATGCGGCGTGCTTCGATTTGCGATTCGACGTGGGCGCGAAGTTTGTTCAATTCCTGACCAACGGCGCGCTTGAGTTCTGCAGTGGCGGGCTTGAGCCAGTTGTCGGTGATCAATGTGAGGACGCCTGACTTGCGGCCGAGCCACACAACCTTAGTTATGTTCCAATTCGACTCGTCGTGCGCGCGGACAATTTCTGCGTCGAAGCGAGCGCGAACTCCGGCGAACAAGGCCGCAACCTGGTCGGGCTGCGTGACACCGAGGTCAGCCAACGTTCGCTCTGGTTTGTTGTCCGAGGAGCTCATCGAATTTGTACCCGTTGCCGAGAAAGGGCGCAGCATGCTGCGCCCCTACAAAGAAAATACCACGCGGCGGCAGCCATCGAGCAGCGACCGCGCGGCGGGGAAAACCTCACCCCTGAAGGGGTGAGCTAAAGTGCTACGCCTTTTTCGCCTTGACTGGCGGCGGGGCGGCGGCTTTCGCCGTGGCCACCAGCGACGTGAAGGCTGCGGCGTCTTTCACCGCGATGTCGGCGAGGACTTTGCGGTCCAAACTGACGCCGGCGACTTTCAGGCCGTGAATCAACTGGCCGTAGGTTAGGCCGTTGTTGCGTGCGGCGGCGCCTACGCGCTGGATCCAGAGCTTGCGATACTCGCGCTTCTTGACGCGGCGGTCGCGCTTGGCGTAGCGGTCGGCGCGATTGGCGGCTTCCTGTGCGGATTGGTAGAGCTTGCTCTTGGTGAGGAAAAAACCTTTTGTCCTCTTGAGGTACTTCTTGCGCCGAGCCCGGCGCTTGGTACCGCGTTTTACGCGTGCCATGGGTTTCTCCTTCGATTTTTTCTAAGCCGCTGTTTGAGAAGGCGGGAGTTTGTTTCGGACGGGTCTAAAGACCCGCCACTACAAAGACTCAGCCTTCACGAGACCGCGGCTAATTGTTTTTGGGAGACAAACTGGATGCGCGAACGCGCAAAAAAAGGCACGTACCGCAACGGGTTTGTCTCCTGGTATGAACTGCTTGCCGCATTTCATTATCGCCTTGCGGCGATGGTTTACTTCTGCGGCGGATCGGCCGGCAGGCACCCGTGAAGCGCTGCCTGGCACGATATTGCGAAACTTTCGTTCCACATTTTCTTCGCAGGACACTTACTGCTGTGTCCGTGTTTCAAAGAAAGTCTTTATCCGTAGGGCAGCATCTGCTTGATGCTGGCGACGTCGGCTTTATTCACCAGCGTCAGCTTCTTCAGCTTGCGCATGCGTCCGGGGGCTTTAGTGCCCATCAAATGGCGCTTGCCGGAGTGACCGCGCTTGATCTTGCCGTTGGCGGTGATCTTGAAGCGCTTTCTGGCGCCGCGATGCGTCTTCAACTTCAATTTTGGCTTCGATGCGTTTCTCGGCATTGCTGGAAATCCTCTCCTAAGTCCTGTAGTCAGACAATAACTTGTCCGGCATCTCAGCCGAACCGCGAAAGCAAAGAGAGATTTCTCACTTCGCTACGCTCCGTTCGAAATGACGGAGAAGGGAAACTGCCGCTGGTTACTGCGACTGCTGGGCGCTGGACGATTGCTGACCCGCGGGCTTGGCAACGCTCACGCCTTTTTTCGGCGCGAGCAATGCTACCAGGACGTTGCCTTCCATGCGCGGCATGGTTTCAATCTGACCCTGGTCGCCAATTTCCATCAGCAAGCGGTTCATCTTGGCGCGCCCGACTTCCTGGTGCGCCATTTCGCGCCCGCGATGAAAAATCATCGCGCGCACTTTGTGGCCCTCACCGAGGAACCGCAGAATCTGGTTCTTGCGAACTTGATAGTCGTGTTCCGCGGTGGCGGGCCGAAACTTGACTTCCTTCAACTGCGAGCCGCGGCTGCTCTTGCGCTGCTCGTGGGCTTTCTTGTTGGCCTGGTAAAGATACTTGCCGTAGTCGGTGATCTTGCAAACTGGTGGATCAGCCGTAGGCGAAATTTCCACCAGGTCGAGCCCTTTTTCCTTGGCCAACTTCAAAGCTTCAAACGGCTGCATGACGCCGAGCTGGCCGCCTTGATCATCAATCACCCGGATTTCGCGAGCCCGGATTCGCTCGTTGACGCGAATACGGTCCGCTTGCCGGAAGCTGCGTTCTGCGATAAATCCCCCTTAGACGCTTTGTCCATCACGGTTGCGAAACGGCTGACCCGCACACCGCCGCAAAGCGTTGAAACCACCCCACCCCCACACAGCGCAAAGCAGCCCAGGGACGGGCTTTAAAGTATAGCACGTGGCCGGAGTGGAACGGCAAGAGGCAAAAGGATCTGGGGAGCGGCTCAACTATTCAGCTTGAGGTCACCCTTTGGTCCACTGATGACGGCTTGAAGGCGGGTTTTGTCGCTGCGCTGGACGGGGAAGTCGATGCCGATGCGTTTCAGGGTTGCGGCGAGTTCCTGCGCGTCGGCGCTCAGGATTTCAAAATAGTCCAAGGTGCATTTTGCTGGTGCATCCTTGGAAGGATGGACCGAGTCGGCGCTCCATTCGATGAAGAAGGGGAGAAGACCGTGGCGGTCGTCGGCGAGGTTGATGGTTTTCCAGTTGAGCATTTGGCCGTCCGGGCGCTTTCGGGAGCCGTCGGAAGGGCCGGTGAATTCCACTTTGTTTTCGCGGAGCTGTTTGGCGAGGGCCGCGATGTCGGGAGGATGGGCTGCCCAGCCGATAAGGCGCGGATCGGTCATGGAGCGGATTTGGGGGAAGTGAACGATCTCAGTTTGCGCGGGATCTGGCGCGATGATTTCCAGGTAGCGGCGCTCACCGAGCGAGAGGAGTGCGTTGCGCGTGCCGCGGCCGGGATGGACTCCACCCATGGCGGGGAGCACGCCGGTTCCGTCGTGAACAAATTCGATGCCTTTATCGAGGTCGTTGCAGCCGAGAATGATGTGATCGAGCAAAGCGGGCACGTCATCGTCTTCTCCCGCGTCGGCGGCCAACGCCAGAGGCGGCACGAAGAGCGCGCTAGCGGTTATCGCAAGAAAGTGTCGGCGTGAGAGCGGCGGTGAGATGGCCATGAAGACGGCTCAGCTTATGGCGCGGGAATCGGATTCTAGGCGCAGCGCTTCGACGAGTTCGGCGAGCGGCTTGGGGCCGAGGTCACCTTTGCTGCGATGGCGGACGGAAACCGTGCCGGCTTCGGCCTCCTTGGGACCGAGGACGAGCATGTAGGGAATCTTCTGCATTTGCGCGTCGCGGATTTTTGCGGGCAGCTTTTCGTTGCGATCGTCGAGATGGACGCGCAGGTTGTGGCGCTTCAGAGTTTCGGTGACGTGCTTGGAATAGTCGGCGACTTTTTCGCTGACCGGGCAGATTTCCACTTGCACGGGCGCGAGCCAGAGCGGGAAAGCGCCGGCGTAGTGTTCGATCAACATGCCGAAGAAGCGTTCGACGGAACCTAGCAGCGCGCGATGCACCATGAGCGGCTGATGCTTGGCGCCGTCGTCGGCGACGTATTGCAGGCCAAAGCGAGCGGGGAGATTGAAATCGAACTGCACGGTGGTGAGCTGCCAGGACCGGCCGATGGCGTCGATGAGCTTCACGTCAATTTTCGGGCCGTAGAAGGCGCCTTCCCCTTCTATTCTCTTATACGGAATGTTCATGCGCGCCATCGTGCGGGCAAGAGCATCTGAGGCATGTTGCCAGTCTTCGGGCCTCCCGGGGTAATTTTCCGGGTGCTTGGGATCCCAGTCCGAAAGCTCGACTTCGAATTTGTCGAAGCCGAAATTTTTCATGACGGCGAATGCAAAATCCATGCAAGCTTCAACCTCGGATTCAATTTGCGAGGGCATACAGAAGATGTGTGCGTCGTCCTGGGTGAAGCCGCGCACACGGAGCAGGCCGTGGAGGACGCCGCTGCGTTCGTAGCGATAGACCGTGCCAAGCTCGGCGAGGCGGACAGGCAGATCGCGATAGCTGTGAAGCTTCGACTTGTAAATCAAAATGTGGCCGGGACAATTCATGGGCTTGAGCTGGTAGTCGGCCTTTTCGACTTCCACCGCGCCGAACATGCTGTCTTTGTAATAATTAGTGTGGCCGCTGGTCTTCCAGAGGTCCAGGCGCATGATGTGCGGCGTGTAAACGAGATCGTAGCCGCGTTTTTGCAATTCGTCGCGCAGCCAGGTCTCGATGATATTGCGAACGAGGCCGCCCTTGGGATGCCAGAAAATCAGGCCGGGGCCGGCCTCTTCCTGAATGCTGAAGAGATCAAGCTCCGTGCCGAGCTTGCGGTGATCGCGGCGCTTGGCTTCTTCGATGCGGTGCAGATGCGCGTCGAGTTCCTTTTGCGTGAAGAACGCGACGGCGTAAATACGCTGGAGCTGGGGATTGCCTTCCTGGCCTTTCCAGTACGCGCCGGCGACGTTCATCAACTTGAACGCCTGGATGCGCTTGGTCGAAGGAATGTGCGGGCCGCGGCAGAAGTCGATGAATTTTCCCGTGGTGTAGAAGGAGACCATCGGCTCAGTGGCTTTTTCTTCCACCAGCTCACATTTGAAAATCTGGTTGGACTTCTTGTAGAGCTCCAGAGCTTCCGGCTTAGGGATGAACTTGCGCTCGTTCGGCAAGTCTTGCGCGGCGAGCTCGTGCATCTTCTTTTCGATCTTGGCGAGGTCTTCCTGGGTGAACGGCTCGTCGCGCAGGAATTCGTAGAAGAAGCCCGTATCGATCGGCGGCCCGATGCCGAGCTTTACGTCGGGGAAAAGCTCCACCACCGCCGCGGCGAGCAAATGCGCCGCGGAATGGCGAAACACAAAAAGCGCGTCGGGGTCTTTTTCCGTCAGGATTTGCAGCTTGACGTCATTCTCCAGCGGCTTCCGTAGATCGACTAGCTCGCCCTCACCGTCGTTCGGGGCGGCCACTCGCGCCACTAGCGCCGCATCGGCAAGCCGCGGAGAAATGCTCCGGGCAACATCCGCGGGCGTGGTGCCCTTGGGAACGTCCTTGACGCTGCCATCCGGCAACGTGATGTGAATCTGCTCCATGTGCGTGTTCACCTGGAAGAGGAAACATCTAGCTTATCGGCGGGTTTAAGCCGGGTCAAGGCGGAGTCCTCTGTGGGCAGAGGAAGCGGCTTACGACTCGAACGTCCAGCGGCCGCCGGCCATGGTGCGTTCGACGGGAATGGTGACCAGCGTCGAGGGATTTTCCTTGAGGGGGTCGCGGCCGAGGACGACTAGATCGGCGAGTTTGCCGGTTTCGATGGAACCCTTGATATTTTCTTCGTATGAGGCGTAGGCGCCGTTGATGGTGCCAACGCGAATGGCTTCTTCCACGGTGATTTTTTGCTTGGGTCCCCAGACGTTGCCCTTGGTGTCGGTGCGTGTCACTTCCGATTGCAACGCCATCATGGGAATGAATTCTCCCGGGGGATAGTCGGAGGCTTGCGTGGGGCGAATGCCGGCATCGAGGAAGCTGCGCAGGGCGAACATGTGATTGAGGCGCTCCGTGCCGTAGTAGCGCATTTTTTCGCCGTGATAGTAGACGTACGTCGAGAACGGAGTGGGAATGGCGCCTAGCGATTTAATGCGCGCGATCAAATCGTCATTGACCACGGTGCAGTGTTCGAGGCGGAAGCGTGGATCGTGGCGCGGATTTTCGCGCTGCAAGCGTTCGTACACGCGCAGCGTGGTGTCAATGCCTACGTCGCCGTTGGCGTGCGTGCCGATCTGCCAGCCGGCGAGATGCGCTTTGCGTCCGTAGGTATACAACTCGTCCTCGGTCATCACGAGAATGCCGTAGTCGTTGGGACGGCCTTCGTAGGGGACAGAGAGGCGCGCAGTGCGCTCGGAAATCGAGCCGTCGCAAACCAGCTTCATGGCGCCGACGCGAACCCATTCGTCCCCAAACCCGGTGCGCACACCGGCCTCCACCATTGAATCGATGAACCGGTAGTTGATGAAGCAGTACGCGCGAAAAAGCAAATCGCCGGAATCGTGGGCATCCTGATAAGCGCGAAGATCGGTAGGATTGCCCTGCGCTTCGGTTGCAGAAGTGATTCCGGTCTTGGCGAGCATTTTGGAAATGAGTTTGACGCCCTCGCGGTGATCGTCGCGCGTGAAATTGCGAGGAATAACCTTGTCGAAAAATTCCTGGGCGCTTTCCGCGACGCGACCGCTCAGTTTTCCGGTAGCTGGGTCATGATCGATTCTCCCGCCCGGAGGATCTGGCGTTTTTTCATCGATTCCTGCTTTGCGCAGTCCAAGAGAGTTTGCGTAGACCGTATGACCACCGCGATGTTCGATGTGCACGGGACGATCCGGAACTGCGGTATCCAGATCGGCGATGCTGAGCGGCCGGCCATCTTCCGTTTTTGTATCGTCATACTTGAAGCCGAGGACCCATTCGCCAGCCGGCGTTTTTGCAGCGCGCTCGCGCAGCGCCGCTTGTATGGCGGTGATGGAACGCAAGTCGCAATCGACCATGCGCAGATGCGATAGACCGGCCTGCGCGGGGTGTGAGTGGGCGTCGATGAAGCCGGGCAACACGGTCTTGCCACCGAGATCTATCTTTCGAACGCCGGCCCCCGCAAGATTCATCACATCCGCATTTTTCCCAACCGCGAAGAATCTCCCACGCGATATGGCGACAGCCTCCGCGACCGGATCAGCCGCATTCATCGTCACGATGTGCCCGTTATGCAGAATGACGTCCGGTTTTTCCTGCTCAAGGGGAAAGAGTGAGAAGGCAGCAATCGAGCCTAGGAATTCACGCCGCGTCGTTCCATCAGTCATGGGATTCCTTCTTCAAGAGTATGAAGATTGTTGCGGATGCTACGCTGAGGCGCCGCGAAGGTCAACGCTAAACGCCCAGGAAGTCGTAGCGATGGGGCTTGCCCCACCCGTGCAAGCTAGAGAACCGTCACGCCAGGCAAGCCCGTAAAATGCGCATCCGACGTGATCAACTGCGCTCCACGTGCCTGCGCGGTAGCATAGATAATCGCGTCCGCCATAGGCAAATTCGATCTCAAGCTTGTTTTCGCTGCCGAAGCCGCAAGGGAGACGTCCAGAATGATTTCACGCTCCTGAAAGTTGAAAGCAGTGGACAGAAACCTTTCCGCCAGAATCATGCTTTGCTCCCGGTACAGCTTCTTGTAGACCTCATAAACAACGATGGTGGGGAGAAACAAGCTCTCGGGCTTTTCGAGATACTTTGCGAACTCGTCGGCTTTGGGGCCGTTGCCGAGGTACTCGACCCAACCTGAAGAGTCCACAACACACCGATCAGAAACGCTCGGTGTGGTCACGGTCTTCTTCCTTCCACTTCATGCCCTTGGCAATGCCACGAAGATCCCTAATGGACCCCGGACGGTTTAGGCGAATCGTTCCGTCAAGAACGTAGACCTGCAACTCCTGGCCGGGCCGTAGTTGCAGCTCCTCGCGGATTCTCTTGGGAATCACCACTTGGAATTTGGGCGACACTTTGACGGTTTCCATTAGATCGTCCTACGTATAGCCTATCGATAGAAGAATAGTGTGTCAATAGCTCTATCGATAGAAAAACGCAATACAATCTCCATATCGATAGGCCACAACCCAAGTTCCAGTCGCCTATTTATCCAGGCTTGTGGCCACCGCTTTCGCAAAGAGGGATTCCGGGTTCAACGACAAAGCGTGCTGCACTGCATCGCGCGCTTTGCTCTTATCTCCTTGTTTTTGCAATGCTTTGCAAAGCCAAACCCACGTTTCATCCTGTCCAGGATCGATCGCCAGGGACTTCTGGAAGCTTTCGATCGCTTTGGGCGTATCGCCGCCAAACATTTTGGGAGCCATGAGGTACTGACGCCCTAGACTTGCCCAGACCCGTGGATTTTTGTCATCCTGCGCCATGGCTTTGGCATTTTCCTCTTTCACTTTCGGGCCGAATTTCGGACCCGCGAACATCCCGTTCCCCAGCCCGATCTTTCGGCCGTAGAGATCAGCAAGCAGGCTGTGGGCGTCTGCCGACTTTTCATTGAGCTGGATCGATCGCTGAACCGCTTCAATCGCTTTGTCCACCGCCTCCGCCGCGTCTTTCTTGTCCTTGCGCATCTCATAAACGTCGGCGAAATACCCCTGAACACGTGCGAGATCGAGATACAGCTCAGCATCGGTCGCGTTCTGAGCGATCTTCTGTTCGAGTTGCCCCTTTACCGATTGCAATTGCTTTTCGTCATGAGTTCTCCGCGCCGCTTGCACTGCCGCGGCAGGATCATCCGTTCCCGAAACAGACGTCGTAGCTACTGGAGCAAGGGAGAGTAGGGCAGCAAAAGCCGCGCCAATAAGACGGAGAGTAACGCCCCTCGGTGAATTCATAGTGAAGCCCTCCTTTCTCGTACGCATTTGGGACTCAAAAGCTTTCATCGTTCGGAGGGCATTCCCCTCAGAAGGCATTTCATCCGCGCCAACTTGCGGGGTAAACTCATTGTTTGCTTCGGCGACAACTGAAAATTTCAGGGGCCTGTGGATGAAACGATTCGCGACGCAACTAGTTTTCTTTCTCCTTTTACTTAATCCGGTCCTTTGTAACGCGAGGCAGGAGCCAACGGCTCTTCCTTCGGGGGACGAGCGTTACAAAACGGACATTCTGCTGGTTGTGGCGCATCCGGATGACGAAGGCGCTGCGACGCCGTATCTCGCGCGGGCGCTGGATGAACACAAGCGCGTGACCGTCGTTTTCTGCACTCGCGGTAGCAGCGGTGCCAATGAAGCCGGAGCGGAGCAAGCGGCGGCCCTTGGCGCGGTCCGCGAGATTGAAGCGCGAAACGCGCTCACAACGCTGGGAATTACCAACGTGTGGTTTCTCGGCGGCAAGGATACGGCTTCGCAAAATGTATTGCTGTCGCTCGCGAACTGGGATCATGGCGAATCGCTGGCGCAACTTGTGCGGCTGGTACGGCTCACGCGTCCCGAAGTGATCCTGACCTTTCTGCCGGGAACTTTTATTGGCGAAGACCACGGGGATCACCAAGCCTCCGGCTTGCTGGCTACGGAAGCTTTCGATTTGGCGGGCGACCCTGTCGCGTTTCCGGAGCAAGTTGCCGGACCCACGAAGCGATTGGAGCCGTATCTGGAGAATCTGCGGCCCTGGCAGCCCAAGAAAATTTATTACTTTCCGGATGCAGACCGCGAGGACATTTTTCGCGGGAAAGGCCCGGACTATTCCGTGAAGGAGATTTCCAAATCAAGCAAGCTTCCGTACTGGCGATTGGGGCTCGATTCGTTCCGTTCTCATCAGACGCAGGCAAAGGTTTTTCTGGATAAGGTCGCTCAGATGGACGAAGCACAGATCGAGAAAATGGCGACCTCCGATAGCTTCTGGACGGAGTCCTTGCATTTCGTGCTTGGCAAATCGCTGGTCGGCGGCAGCGTCACAGGAGATATTTTCGAAGACATCACTCCTGGTGCGATTCCTTTCGCCCGACCTGAGGTTTCTCCGGAACCCGCTCGTCCGGAATTATCAGTGGAACTTGGCGGCTCGTACAGTTTCTACGTGGAGTTTCGCCGCGCTCATGGGTTAACCAATCTTCCGCACCCCGAGCCACCGGAGATCGCGCTGCAAGGACATACCACTATGGTGATTCCTCTGTGGGTGCGAAACCGCACGGCAAAGACGCAGGAAATTTCGATCGCGGCCACGTTGCCGGCAGGATGGACGGCACAGACCGGCACAGGGAAATTCACCGTGGCGGCGAAACAGGTAGCGGCCGCGCGAATCGAAGTGATGTTGCCGGCGGTTCCCGAAAACGAAACCAAGAAGCCCGAGCCTCAGGAAGTCAGCGTTCGAGCGGACTCGAACGGGCAAAGCATCGGCGAGATCAAGCTGCGCGTCGAACTTCGGTAGCGGGCGTTGCCGCAGTAAGACGCTCAGGGTTTTTTGGCACGCGCGGCTTCCATCTGTTCCCAGGCGGCTTCGGGCAACATGAGCAAATCGTTGAATTCTCCGGCGCCGCGCAGCCATTGCGCGCCGTCAATCACCACGCATTCGCCGTTGATGTACTCTGCCATGTCGCTGATTAGAAACGCGGCGAGATTGGCCAATTCCTCGTGGCGCCCGAAGCGTTTCATGGGATGCTTGTCCTTGGCGTGATCTTCGAATGTCTTCGAGGGCATCAGCCTCGCCCACGCCCCCTCGGTGGGGAACGGCCCCGGCGCAATAGCGTTCAGCCGGATGTGATACTTCGCCCACTCCACGGCCAGCGAGGTGGTCATCGCCAAAACCCCTGCTTTCGCGCAAGCCGAAGGCACGACGAAACCCGAACCGCAGTTGGCGGCCGCGTAAGTAGTCACAATATTCAGAACGTTGCCGCCGAGTTTCTGTGAAATCCAGCGTTTGCCAAAGACTTGTGTGCAATGAAATGAGCCATTCAGCACGATGCCCACGACGGCGTTGAAGGCATTGGGGGTCAGGTTCTCGGTGCGCGCCATGAAGTTTCCGGCGGCGTTGTTGACCAGCGTGCTGATTTCGCCGAATTGTTCCTCGGCTTTGGCAGCCGCAAATTCGACAGCGCCATAATCACGCACGTCGCAAGTGGCGAACGCCGCGGCACCGCCAGCCCGGTGAATCTCTTCGCACGTTTCACGCAACGGATCTTCGCGCCGGCCAACAATGAAGATCCGCGCGCCCAATTCCGCAAAGCGCAATGCCATGGACTTGCCGAGGCCCGTGCCGCCACCGGTGAGAAACACTGCCCGGCCCTTCAACAATTCTTTTTGGAACACGTTTCACCGCCCCGAGCAGATGGTTAACCGCGTAGCAACTTCGCGCAGCGCGATTCTAAACTATTCGGGTGATGGGAGACGACTTTTTCGAATGGTCTCGGTTGCGAGGATGGAAAGGGAACAAGCTCAGGGATGCATCTCCGCGGGAATGGGCCGGCCCATCGCTTTGGCGTACTCGGCGGCGTAGAGCGGGCTCTCCGGAAATTCCTCGCTCAGCTCACGAAATAGCTTCTGCGCCAAGGGATTTTGCTTTTCCCGGCGGGCCGCCAATGCCAGCAAAATCTTGGCATACGGTTGCAAATACCGTCCGCCATCGATTGTTTTTCCAAGTTGCTGCATGCCAAGCTTTTTGTCGCCGTGGACTCCTCCAAACATGAGAAAGAATCGCGCGCCGCCAGAAAGGCTTCCGATGACGTAATTGGCAGTTCCGAGAGCGACATAGGCGTCGTTCGCGTCCGGCTGCTCCGCCAGCAACTGCTTGGCGTATTCGTTCCCTTCCTTCAGCCGCTTCAAGCTCTCAATATGCTGCTTCTTGAGCATCATGTCGGCGTTCGATTCCATCCCCGCTGTCATCGTGAGGGCAAAAAAAGCCTCGGGATCCTTGGCGTTCTTTGCGAGACGGCCTTTCGCCAGTTTGCGCGCTTGGTCCAGCGCTTCCTGAAAACTTTTCATCCGCGCGGGATCCGGCTTGCCTTCGATTCCGTGCAGGAATCTCTTCTCATTCAAGAAAAAATCGCTAGAAAGCACACCTTGACGGTAAAGTTCCTCGAAGAGGTAACTGGCCGCAATGGCGACCTGTGCAAAAGGCTCGTCGGAATGTTGTGATCCCCAGGCAGCAAATTTCTCTCTCGCTTCGGTGAAATTTTGGAGATAGAGGGAGTGAAATCCTAAGGTAAGTTCCGGCACGTTGGTGAACGCGGGACCATCAGCGCCAACGCGCGGCCGCGCACCGCATGCGGCTGTGGTCAACAACAAGAGGGACGCCGCGCTGTAGATTCGCCAAAGCATTCGACGCCAACTTTTCAGAAGAGTCCGGGCAAAAAGCGCGGCTTACCGGACATAGCCGCGCGATAGTCTGGATTCGCTAGAAGCACGCGCTCCTCCGTGGAGAGGCGCTGCGCCAGGACCCCGATGTGGGCAATCGCGCCAGCGATCGCCGTGATCCATGCCGTATGAATGAGCGGGAGCGCCAGCAATTCCGAAAAGACCGCCGCGTAGTTGGGATGCCGGACATAGCGAAATGGCCCGGAAGTCACCACGCCGAGCCGGGTGGAATCCACGACCTGGACGTTCCAGTGCGCTCCGAGCGAGCGAATGACCCACCACCGCAAGGCGTTCGCGGCAAGGAAAATAGCAAACATCGGAGCCGCCAGCCAGGGTAGGAATGGACGCTTTAAGAAGACTACTTCCAGTGCAGCGCCGATCAGCACGGCCGTGTGCAACAGAACCATCCAGCGAAATCTCGGTTCATCCACTTTCGCGGCGCCACGCGAGGCCATTTCCTTCTGATGCTGCCGGGAGATGCGCATCTCGACCAGCCGCAGCAAACCCACGGCGAGCAGCAAGGCGAGGAACAAATAAACGCTTACGTCCATTGCAGTAACAAAAACTCCGAACTGAATCCCGGCCCGAATCCGGCGACGAGGCCGTAATCCCCCGGGTTCATCTGCTTCTTTGTCAGCCACTCCTGGAGGATAAACAGAATCGTGGCGCTGGAAATGTTGCCGTACTCGCGAAGCACGTCCCAGGAAAACTTGGTGTGGCACCGCTGCAAGCCCAACTCTTCTTCGATGCAGACCAGCAATTTCTGGCCGCCTGGATGGAGAAGGTAGGCAGTCATCTCTTGAGGCGTTAGATTGTGCCGTCCGAGGAAATTCTCCACCAACCCTTTGATTTGTTCGCGCACCAACTGGGGAAGCTCTTTCGAGAGCACGATGTGGAATCCACTGTCGCGGAGATCGAAGCCGAGAGCATCCATCGATGCGGGGAGCGTGAAAGACTCGGAATCCAGGATCCTCGGCCCAGAAGAGGGCTGGTTGGTAAGAACTGCCGCCGCGGCGCCATCGCCAAAAATAACCGCGGAAATCAGATTGCCCTGCGAGAGGTCCTTGCGCTGAAAGGTAAGCGAAGGCAATTCGACGGCGACAATCAATACTGTTTTGCCCGGGGCTCCGAGCAGGAAATCCCGCGCCCGCGAAAGCGCTATCGCGCCGGCGACACAGCCCAGTTCGGTGATCGGCAACCGCCGGATATTATTGCGAAAGCCCATCAGGTTCAGCAGGTGCACGTCCAGCGAAGGAATCATGTAGCCCGTGCACGAAACGGTGATGATGAGGTCCACGTCGGCCGGAACCATGCCTGCCTTCGCCAGGCACTCTTCCGCAGCCTGGCGCCCGAGAGCGATGGCGTGCTCCTGGTATTCTTCGTTGGTCTTGGAGAGCGGCCGCGGCTCGACCGTATATTCAATGGGGAAGATGCTATGGCGCTTGTGGACCTGAGCGTTGTCCACGACGGTCATCATGGCTTCGAGTTTGCGATCGGGGATGTCGAAGACGCGCCCCATGTAGTACTTCACGTCGTCGCGGGTAATTAAGTGCGGCGGCACCGCGGTGGCTGTCGCGGCAATAGTGGGATACGAATCGGAGGCGGTCTCTACAGGTCGATAGCTCGCGGATTCCATCAGTCTCCTTGGCCCCAAGCCAGCAACGGCGGTTTCCGCCGCCGCGTAAACCTTTTGAATGCAGCATTTTCGGAGTAGGCTGCAGTCGGACCTATGACTTTACATCAATTCTTGGCCGGGAGCGAACTAGTTTGCGGCAAGAAGCGGGGACGTCAAGGCGCGAGAATACCGTGATCGGAAACTTGCGCGAAGTCGCTGAGCGCCTCGCACCCGGTCGCGCCTGCATATCCGTTGTTTCCGACCACGGCATTGCAAAGACTGGAGCCCCCGCAAATTTATTCCCGGGGGCAAGGTTGAAAATTTCATTGGCCGGGCATGCTAAATTCTTAGCTCGACGAGGTGACTTATGAGGGGAACTGCAGTTCGCTTGTTTGTGCTGGCAGCGGCGGTCCAACTGCTGATGGGTTTGTCGGCTCGCGGCCAGGCGGCCCCGTGGCCTGGGACAACCGAAGGCGACTATATTGCCAAGAACTTCAAATTCCGGTCGGGAGAGACGCTGCCCGAATTGCGCTTGCACTACACGACGCTGGGCAAGCAGGTTCGCGATGCGCAGGGTCGCGTTTCGAACGCCGTCCTGATTCTTCACGGTACCGGCGGCACTGGCCATCAATTCCTCACGCCCATTTTTGCCAATGAATTGTTTGGACCGGGACAGCTCCTGGACGCGACGCGCTACTTCATCATCCTTCCCGACGGCGTCGGCCACGGAAAATCCTCGAAGCCGAGCGACGGGCTCCACGCCCGTTTTCCGCAATACGACTACGACGATATGGTCGCTGCACATCACCAGCTCCTCAGCGAGGGATTGGGCGTGAATCACTTGCGCCTCATCCTCGGCACTTCGATGGGTTGCATGCATTCTTTTGTGTGGGGAGAAACCTATCCCGATTTCATGGACGCGCTGATGCCGCTGGCCTGCCAGCCGGTGCAGATCGCGGGACGCAACCGCGTCTGGCGCAAGATGGTGATGGACGCGATTCGCAACGATCCCGAATGGAAGGGCGGAGACTACTCGGCGGAACCGCAGCAAGGATTGCGTACGGCGCTCGATTTGCTGCTCATTGCCGGCAGCGCCCCGCTTTACATGCAGAAAACTTTGCCGACGCGCGATGCCGCCGACAAATACCTGGACGATTATTTCAAGACGCGTACGGCGGGGCTGGACGCCAACGATCTCCTATACGCAGTGATCTCTTCGCGAAATTACGATCCCTCGCCGCAATTGGAGAAAATCACCGCGCCTGTCATGTACATCAATTCCGCGGACGACTTCATCAATCCGCCGGAATTGGGCATGGCCGCAAGCGAAATCAAGAGGGTGAAAAATGCGCAGTTCATCTTGCTTCCCATCAGCGACGAAACGCGCGGCCATGGAACTCATACGAAGGCCGTCATGTGGAAGCAGTACCTGGCGGAGCTGCTCGAAAAATCTGCCCACTGAGAAGACAGCTAGTCTAGCTGGTTGTTGCCTGGCTGGCGCGGATTTCCTGCCAGCGGCGCGGGCGCTTGTTGGCTTGCAAGACTTTTTTGCGCAAGCGGATGGACTTGGGGGTAATTTCCACGAACTCGTCGTCGGCGATGAATTCGATGGCTTGCTCGAGGCTCAGCTCGCGGTGAGGAATCAGGCGGATTGCTTCGTCTGCGCTGGACGAGCGCATGTTGGTCTGCTTCTTTTCCTTGGTGACGTTAACGTCCATGTCCTGTTCGCGCGAATTCTCGCCCACAATCATGCCTTCGTAAACTTCGATGGCTGGCCCAATGAAGAGTTCGCCGCGCTCCTGGATGTTCCAAAGCGCAAATGCAGTGGATGGCCCGCCGCGGTCCGCCACCAGTGCGCCCGTTGGGCGTAGCGCCATCTCTCCGCCGTATTCCATCCAGCCTTCGAAAATCGAATGAATCAGCGCCGTGCCGCGCGTGTCCGTAAGCAACTGGCTGCGCAGCCCGATCAATCCGCGTGAAGGGATCTTGAAGTCCATGCGCACGCGGCCTGAGCCGTGATTGCTCATCTTCAGCATCTCGCCGCGCCGGCTGCCGATCGTTTCCATGATGATGCCGATGAAATTCTCGGGCACGTCAATCACCAGCCGCTCGAGCGGCTCGAGTTTCTTGCCGTTCTCGGTGCGCACGACAATTTCCGGCTTGCCCACCATCAGCTCAAAGCCTTCACGCCGCATCGTTTCAATCAAAATCGCCAGCTGCAATTCGCCGCGCCCCAGCACGCGAAAGGATTCCGGAGTTTCCGTGTCTTCCACGCGGATGGACACGTTGGTCAGAAGTTCTTTTTGCAAACGGTCGCGGAGGTCGCGCGAAGTGAGAAACGAACCTTCTTTGCCGGAAAGCGGACTGCTGTTGACGGTAAAAATCATCGCCAGCGTGGGTTCGTCGATCAGTAGCGGCTCGAGCGGCATCGGGTTCTCCAAATCCGTAATGCTTTCCCCAATGTTGATGCCTTCGACGCCCGCAATCGCCACCAGATCGCCTGCCGGAACGGCCTGAGCTTCATCGCGCTCCAGGCCTCGGAACGTATACAGCTTGGTGATGCGCGTAGACACAAGCTTGCCGTCCAGCTTGACGATGCCAACATCCGTGCCGCGCTTCAGCGTGCCGTTGAACACGCGCCCGATCGCGATGCGTCCCAGAAATTCGCTGTAATCCAGGTTCATTACTTGAATTTGCAAAACGCCTTCGGGATCGCCCGGAGGCGCAGGGATGTGTTTCACGATGGCTTCGAACAGCGGCAGCAAATCCTTCGAATCGTCGCCCGGTGTGCGGTGCGCCACGCCATCGCGCGCATTCGTATAAATCACGGGAAAATCGAGCTGATCTTCGGTGGCGTCCAGATCGATGAAGAGATCGTAGATTTCGTCGAGCACTTCCTTGGCGCGCGCATCGGTGCGGTCAATCTTGTTCAGCACGATCACCGGAGGCAGCTTTGCCGCCAACGCCTTCTGTAGAACGTAACGCGTCTGCGGCAGCGGCCCTTCGCTCGCATCAACAAGCACCACAACGCCGTCCACCATGCGGAGCGCGCGCTCCACTTCGCCGCCAAAGTCGCTGTGTCCCGGGGTATCAACGATGTTGATTTTCGTATCGTGGAAGAAAAGCGCGGTGTTCTTCGCCAAAATGGTGATGCCGCGCTCGCGTTCCAGGTCGTTCGAATCCATGACGCGCTCAATGACGGCTTCGTTGGCGCGGAATATCCCGCTTTGCCTCAGCATGGCGTCGACCAGCGTAGTCTTGCCGTGGTCCACGTGCGCGATGATGGCGATGTTTCGAATATTTTCACTCATAATTCCTGCTTATCGTGCCCTGGCTCCGCCGGGCAAGTCCTCTAAAGACAAAAATAGCTGCTGAAACAACCAGCAGCCTTGATGAATGTACCTTAATGTAGGTCGACCGCCTGGCGGTCACACATCCTTAGGTGCGGTGCAGCAAGTTATAGTTTAGCAGACTCACGCGCTTGCGGGCCAGCAAAGTAGGACAGACATTCCTGCCTACCTTCCTGCGGTCATCTCAGTCTCCGAATAAGACTACAGGTAATAGCATGTGGCAATCATTCGTCCCAAAAATGACCGCTGTCTTGAACGCGTTCCAATTCGGGGCGTTCGTCTCGTGATGGTGCAGGGAACTAGCTAGTCCACCCACACATTTTTCCATTGAAAGCCCGATCACCTTACATATCAACACATTATGTCCCTGCACCAAGGCCAGATTGAGAAGGCCACATGGATAGCCTCGTGCAGGATCATCTCGAAAGGTTTAGCGGTCCAAGGGAAGTGCCAAACGTGTCCACCGATTCGTTTTGGGACGCGCGAAGCGGTGACCTCCGCCGGTGACTTTTGCAGCTCCGTCAATCAAAAAGTGTCGATCCTCCGAGCTCGAAGAAATCGAAGGATCCTCGCGCGAACTTCCGGCGCATCGAACGGCGGGAATGGTGGCTGTGGACCGCTGCAGCCGCCATCACCCTACTGCTCACCCTGGGGCTCGCCTCCTTCCTGCTTCCTGATGCGCACTCCCATCAAGACTTTTACACTCTAACTGTGCTGCCGCAGGCCATGCGGGGCCTGGTGGGTCTGGTTTTTCTTTTCGACCTTTACACCATTTATCAGTATCTTCTGATTCATCGAATCCGCCGCCAGCTCCTCGAACGCGAAGAACTCTTTCACCTCATCAGCGATAACGCCGCGGACATGATCGCCGTCGTGGATATGGACGGCAGGCGCATTTACAACAGTCTTTCCTACCAAAAAGTCCTCGGGTATTCGTCTGAGGAGCTGCAAGCCTCTTCGGCGTTCGAGCAGATTCACCCCGATGATCGCGAACGCGTCAAGAAGGCGGCTGATGACGCGCGCCGTTCGGGGATCGGAAAAACACTCGAGTACCGTCTTCGCCATAAGAACGGCGAGTGGCTGGTATTGGAATCAACGTCAAGCGTGATCCGAGATGCTCAGGGTGCGCCGGAAAAGCTGGTGATTGTAAACCGCGATGTCTCCGAGCGCAAAAGAACGGAGGAGGCCCTGCGCCGGCTGGAAACAGGTTTTCGGTCTGTCGTGGAGGACGCACCCTATGGCATTTATCGTGCCAGCACCGCCGGCCGCTTCCAGCAAGTGAACCCGGCGCTGCAGAAAATGCTCGGCTATGAGTTGACCGAGGAACTTCTCGCGAAAGATCTGCCCAGCGAAATTTTCCGGCACGCTGGCGAATATCAGCGTTTGATCGAGCTTTTCACCCGAACGCAAGAAATCAAGGATATCGAGATGGAGTGGGAGCGCAAGGACGCCACGCTGATTACCGTGCTCTGTTCGGGCCGGCGCGTCAACGATGAAAACGGCGCCCTCGCGCACTTTGAAGTGTTTGTGGAGGACGTCACCGAAAAGCGAGTCCTCGAAAAACAGCTGCGCATGGCACAAAAGATGGAAGCGATTGGACGGCTCTCCGGCGGGATAGCGCACGACTTTAACAATCTTCTGGGGGTAATCATCGGCTACAGCAGAGTGCTGAAGCGCGAATTGGGCGCGAGCAATCCTCTCTCTGAGCACGCCTTGGAGATCGAAAAGGCCGGTCAACGCGCTGCTTCTTTAACCAAGCAATTGCTGGCCTTCAGCCGGCAGCAGGTCTTGACCCCCGCCGTCCTCAACCTCAACTCCCTCGCCTCCGATATGGAAAAAATGCTTCCCCAACTTCTCGGCGAAGACATCGAAGTCACTTTGGTCCTGGATCCACTCCTTGGCAACGTAAGAGCGGACCAGAGCCAGATCGAGCAAGTCATCATGAATTTGGCGGTCAACGCGCGGGACGCTATGCCCATGGGCGGCAAGCTCAAGATCGAAACCGCCAACGCCGACTTAGACGATGCTTACACTCGGCTCCATCCCGGCTCCAAAGTCGGCAGCTTCGTTCTCCTGGCGGTCACGGACACAGGCATGGGCATGGACGCCGTTACTCTCACTCATATCTTTGAACCTTTCTTCACCACCAAGGAGCGTGGCAAGGGCACTGGCCTCGGTCTCGCCACCGTCTACGGCATCGTCAAACAAAGCAACGGCTATACCGGCGTCGACAGCTCGCCCGGTAAGGGCACTTCTTTTCAGATTTACCTCCCGCGGTACGCCGGCCAGCCCGCCGTCGACGAAGTGAAGCCTGACTCTCCGGATATGATCCGCGGCTCCGAAACCATTCTTCTCGCGGAAGACTCCGAACCCTTGCGAAAACTTGTTAAGACTTATCTGGACTCCGCCGGTTTTCGCGTCTTCTCCGCCGAGAGCGGCGAAGCCGCGCTGGAACTCTCCACGCGCATCGGCGTCACCCTCGATCTCCTTCTGACCGATGTGGTTATGCCCGGCATGAACGGGCGTGCCCTCGCGGAACACCTGCTGTCCCGTCAGCCGGGCATGAAAGTGCTCTACATGTCCGGCTACACAGACACCTTCATCGCGGGACACGGAGTTCTCGACCCCGGAATGCATCTCCTGCACAAGCCGTTTACGGAAGAGGTTTTCCTCCGCAAGGTTCGCGAAGTACTTGATGTTGGGAAGAGGCCCGTGCCCGCTTCCGACCCCGCCGGCGAACTTGTTGGTCAACGCGTGCGCCCGGGCCGATAGGAGCTACCACTCGATGGAAAAGCTGTTGGTTATCGACGACGACGAGTCCATTCGCCGCCTTCTGCGTCTTGAATTATCCGACACTTTTGAAATCTTCGACTCCGGCGAGCCCCAGGAAGGTCTAGCTCTCGCCCTCGAGCACAAGCCCGACGCCATCTTGCTCGATCTTCGCATGCCCAATTATTCCGGCTATGAACTCCTTCAAACCTTCACTGCGTTCAGCCACACTCAGAAGATCCCCATCATCATCGTCAGTGGCGAGGCCGGCGGACAAACAAAAGAGCACTGCAAGCAGCTTGGCGCCTTTGCTTATTTCGAGAAACCCATCGACTTCGATACGCTCCGCACTTGCCTTACACAACTCACCAAAGTCCGCCGCTTTACCCCTCGATCCGAAGTGCGCGTGCGCTTGCGGGTGCCCCTCAAACTCCGCTACACAGACCCTCACGGAAATAAGCTTGAGCATGAAACGGCAACCGAAGACGTAAGTCTCAACGGTTTTCTGTGCATCTGCTCGGCGGAGATGTCTGTCGATTCCATAGTGGAAGTTTTTCTTACCTCGAACGGTCCGCTCTACGTTGGCAAAGCCAAGATCGTCTATTCCGACACCAAGGCCGCTCCTCTTCGCCACTACGGATTCCGCTTTACTGAGAAAGCTGGGCCCTGGGTGCTGAATTAGAATTCCACTTGGACTTTTTCCATGGCCAATCTTGACGCCTGGCTTCCTCGACCACACGAAACCATCGGGCATTCCATCGATTCACCTCATCGCCCGGTCATCCGCGTGCTCGCCGTCGACGACGAACCCGCCGCCTCTAAGCTCATCGCCATCTTGTTGCATCCGCCTGCTTTCTACTGCACTACCGCTCCCAATGGCGAAGCCGCCCTTCAGTCGTTGCAACTCGAGCGATTCGATGCCGTAATCTCCGATCTCCAAATGCCCGGCATCAGCGGCCTCGAACTTCTCAACCACGTTCGGCGCTCCTATCCGAATGTGGCCTTCTTGGTCACCACGGGAGTGGACGACGTGGATGTGGGCGTACAGGCCATGCGCAGTGGCGCTGACGACTATCTCGTCAAACCTCTCAGGGAAACGGTCCTCATTGCCAGCCTCGAGAGCGCCCTTCATAAGCGGCATCTTGAACAGCAAGTCGAAAACTACCGCCAGCATCTCGAAGAAATGGTGGCGGAGCGCACTGGCCAGCTCCGTGACGCCCTCCAGCAGATCGAGCGCGGTTACGAGGGTACTCTGCAAGCTCTCGGCGCGGCCATTGATCTCCGCGACAATGAAACCGCTGGCCATTCCCAACGCGTTTGTCAGTATTCGCTCGAGATTGCCCGCGTCATGGGCTGGTCCGAGACGCAGTTAGGGAGTCTTGCCCGAGGCGCCTACCTCCACGACATCGGGAAGCTCGGAATCCCAGACGGCATTCTTCTCAAGCCCGGACCGCTCACCGCAGACGAACGAACACACATGCAGCGTCACGTGCAGATCGGTTTCGATCTCGTCAAGGACATCGCCTTTCTTTCAGATGCTTCTGAAATCGTACTCACGCATCACGAACGCTACAATGGCGGTGGTTATCCGCGCGGTCTCCGGGGAGATGAAATTCTTCCAAGCGTGCGCATTTTCGCCGTGGCGGACAGCTTTGACGCCATCACCTCCGACAGGCCCTATCGCCGTGCCTCCTCCTTCGAAGAAGGACGCGAGACCATTCGCCAACTTTCCGGCAGCCTGTTCGATCCTCAAGTTGTAAGCATTTTCCTGAGCATCCCCGAAGAAACTTGGCCGGCCATCGCAAGGGATGAGCATCAGGCTGCAGCACGGTCCACGTTCCACACTTCTAGCGCGGTCCCTCAGGGGGAATGAGCATTTTCAAACGCCTTGATGGTTCTTAGCGCTGAAGTCCTTGATCAATCGTCTCGCCCTGGGATCAACTGCTGCCATGATGTCCTACCCGCTATTCCACGCGGAGGGCGACGATGGGGTCCACGCGGGCTGCGCGGCGTGCCGGAACATAACACGCCACCAGCGCGGCAAGACCGAGCACGACCGCTACCCCAACGTAAGTCACCGGATCGGTTGGTGTCACCTCAAAGAGCAGTTGCTGCAAGAGGCGCGTAAGCCAAAGCGCCCCAAACAAGCCAAGCGCCACGCCAATTAGCGCGAGCGCGAGACCTTGGCCGAGAATCATGCGCAGGATTTCCGCCGGACGCGCGCCTATGGCCATTCGCACCCCGATCTCATGCCGGCGCTGACCCACCGACAGCGCCATTACACCACCGATGCCTGTTGCAGCAATTGCCAGAGCCAGCAGAGCGAACAAGCCGAGCAGATTGGTGGTAAGCCGCGGCGCAGCTACGGATTCGGCGCGCACCTGTTCCAGCGAACGCACTCGCGCTGCCGGTTGGTTTGGATCGACACCATGCAGCAACTCGATCACGCCGCGAACAATGCTCATCGGCTCCACGGCCGTCTTAATCACCAGACTGGCCTGGCTCATGGGGTTTTGCGCCAGCGGCACGTAGATTTCGTCGACTACGTCCTTGTCGAGCCCGTACTGCTTGATGTCGCCCACCACCCCAACCACCTGGATCCAAGCCTTTCCTCCGTCCGCGGAGAAGCGCGTCCCGACGGGATTCTTCCCTCCCCACAGGTGGAGCGCGGCGCTTCGGTTCAACACAGCCACGTCCGGATTGCCCGGCCTATCGGTTTGCAGGAATCCACGCCCGTTCAGAATGGGAATATGCAGCGCTTCGAAATAGGACGGGCTCACAATCCGGAAATCAGCCTTCGGCATCGCTTGCCCAGGCTCGGGTGCCTGTCCCTCAATCTGAAAATCGCCGGTCATCGTCATGCCAGCGGTAAACGGAATCATCATGGAAGCGGCTGCCGATTTGACTCCGCTTTGCATCTGGACCTTGTCCAGTAATGTTTCAAAAAATGCGCGCTGCTTATCGTTGGTGTTGTATTTCACAAAGTCCAACGAAATGTCCATCGTCAATACATTTTCCGGCTGGAACCCGGGGTCCACATGCTGCAGCTTCACGAAGCTGCGCAACATCAGCCCCGCGCCAACTAGAAGGAGAAAAGAAACTGCCACCTGGGCAACAATGAGGAGGCTCCTCATCCGGTGCTTCCCGAGCCCGATGGTGGACTGCGCACCGCCTTCCTTCAACGTCCCGACGACCGACTCTCGCGCAGCCAGCGCAGGCGCGCTGCCGGAAAGCACGCTAGTCAGAACCGCCACAAGAAAGGTGAACCCCAAAACCCAGCCGTCCATATGAATCTCTCTGGCGCGCGGTGTGAAGCGAGATGCGAAACTCACCAGCAAGTCCAATGCTCCCCAGGAAAAAAGCAGCCCCAGGCCTCCGCCGATCACCGCCAGCAGGAAGCTCTCCGTCAGCAACTGCCGGAACATGCGCATGCGTCCCGCGCCTAATGCGGCACGGACCGCGAGTTCGCGCTCTCGCCGCACCATTCGTGAGAGATTCAGGTTGGCGACGTTCGCGCAAGCAATCAGTAGAACGAAGCCCGCGGCTGCCAGCAGCACCAGCATTGTCGGACGCGCGCTGTGCGTCAGCACTTCCTCGAGCGCCGTGGTTTTCACGGAATAGTTGTTTCCCTCGGGATAATCTTTCGGATAGGCCTTCTGCAGATTTGCCGCTACTCCGCTCAAATCCGCCTGGGTCTGGCTTACGCTCATGTCGGGCTTCATCCTCCCGAAGACCTGCACCATGCGTGCCTGCCGGTTGGCGACGGTGGATGGGCTCGACCGGAAAGGGCACGCGGTCGTTGGCATATACACATCATTTTCATTCGGGTACTGCGGCACGGGAGGCAGAACTCCGATCACTGTATGAATTTTGTCGTTCATCGTGAACGTTTTGTTCACCACCGTCGGGTCGCCGCCGAAACTCTTGATCCAATACTCGTAACTGAGCATCAACACAGCCGGTGCGCCGGGCTGTTCGTCTTCCGGGCGAAATGCGCGTCCAAAGAGCGGTTTGATTCCGAAAACTTCGAAGTAATTCCAGGAAACCACACCTGTTTCCACGCGCTCCGGCTCGCTGCGGCCCAGCAGGATGAAATTCATGTTGTGATATTCCACCAGCCCGTCCAGCGCCCGGCTCTGCGTACGGTAGTCGCTGGTATCCAAAGCGGAGAAAGCCTGATTCAACGCTCCCATGCGATGCTGCAAGACCACCAGTCGATCGCCGTGCTCGTACGGCAGCGGTTTGAGCAGCACCGCGTTTACGACGCTAAAGATCGCCGAATTGGCGCCGATTCCCAGACCCAGCGTGAGAATCGCCGCCAGCGTGAACCCCGGGCTCTTGCGCATCATCCGCAGTGCGAATCCCGCGTCCTGGCGGAACATCGCCAAGTGTTCGCCGGGCGCCGTCCGGAAAATCCCCACTATTGTTTCCCACCATACCCGCAGAATCCCTGCGGTTCCGTTGCGGCGTCCAGCTTCTTTGCGTTGTTCGTGGAAAACCGCTTCCATTTCGGGGCCGTAATCGCTCCGAAAATCGAAGGGAAGTAACCGCAGAAGTGCGCGATACATGCGCGTTGCTTTGGAATCAGCCGCTGCCATGGGTGTCCTCCTTCGGCGCCACCACAGCACCGATGTTCAGACCACTCGTTTTATCCGGTACCGGCTCGCCCGGCTCCTGCGATCTCGTTACGCCATCCGGGTCTTCTTCAACAGATTTCTCGACCGCGCGATGGACAGGATTTCATCCATCCGCTCCGCCTCCGCGGTGGCCACTTGCCGGCCTTGCGGCGTCAAGCGGTAATATCGCCGCCGCTCGTCGTCCTGTGATTCCACGGGCCGCGAACGCAGCTCCGCAATCAGTCCATCGTTCAGCAGGCGCTTGATGATTCCATACAGGGTTCCGGTGCTCAGACGGACCTTGCCGCCGGTGCGCAATTCCACTTCCTTAAGGATGGCGTAGCCGTGGAGATCGTCGCCCGCCAGCGCTAGCAACACGTGGAACATAGCCGGTGTCAGTGGCCCGAATGGTTCAACGTTGTTTTGGGCAGCAGTCAAAGGTGCAACTCCACAGAAAAGTATTCTGTCGTCATACGCTATATCGTCATACGCCATAGTGTCAAGAGGAATCTTTGGGCGCCATTCGGGACAAAACTATGGCTTCGCTTTGTCTTTCTTTGCAGGCGTATCGGTCAAGTGCGCCACGCACGCGGCGGCCGTAAAGCGCACCACATCCTTTTCGTCACTAAGCGCCGGCGCAATCTCATCCAAGAGAGAGGAATCATCTCGCTGAGCAATCGCCTCGAGCGCTGCCGCCCGCACTTGCCACTTCTTGTCCTTAGTAGCCGCTACCAGTGCCTTCGCTGTGGCGGGGTCGGGATCGTGCGCGAGTTGTTTCGCTGCTGCCGCGCGTAGCGGAGAAGAGTCGTTTTTCGTCACCGTCTTGAATGCCTCGTAACCCATTCCCGCAAACGGGATGAATCCGATCCCTTCCTCGAATCCAAGTTTTGCCATTTGGTTCTTGTTTTTGAGGGTGTCCAGTTGTCCCTTGATCAATCCTTTGTCGGCGCGCCTTTCGCCGGTCAACACCGCGAAGTAAATGTCATAGCCCAAGCTATCGTGGAGAAGAAGTAAAGAATTCGCCGCCGCCAGCACCACCACTGGTTCGGAATCTTCGAGCGCACCCTCCAGCGCGAGCTTGGCGCGCTCCGCATGCATCGATCCGAGCGCCACGGCCGCCGCCGACCTTACGCTCGGATTCTTGTCTTCCAGGGCAGTTATCGCGGAATTTTCCGCTTCTACATTTCCGGTTACGAGACCCAGTGCCCTGACCGCCTGCGCACGTTTGTCCGCGCTCTTGTCCTTAATTCCCTCGCGCAGGATTCCCCAAGCTTTCTCGCCGGGAGCTGGCGCAGTTGCCGGCGTACCTGTCACTGCGGCTTTTGGCTCCGGAGATTTCTCCCGAGTCACGGGTGGTGCCTGCGCAGATACCCTATTTCCCAGCAGGCATAAGAAGCCGAAGAGAGCCATTAGGCTCAACTTGAATAAGACTATAGCGGCTAATCGCTTGCTCATCGCCGTTATCTCCCTTTGACCAAGAAATGCGATGACTATACGCGAAGCTGCCTGTCCAGTGGGAATCTCGAATCAGCACGCTAAAGCCCACGGCTACTTCTTTCGGTTGTATGTGAAGTCGTACTCCACGAACCAGGTCTTGCCGCCATCATTCGAACCCTGGCTGAACTGCCGGACCTTGTCAGGTCCGAGCTTGATGAATTGCAGATGCCGTTTTAGTTTCTTCCCGTCCGGCTGCGGGATCTCATCTGTCCAGTAATCCATTACGCCGTCCTTTAATCCGCCGTAAAAGAAAATGTTGCCCCCGGCGTTGTCCACCCAGTATTGTTCCCACCGCTTCGCTGCCGCGTTGTAGATGTTGTAACTCTTTCCCGAATATCCGATGTTCCCAGCGCTCGTCCAGTTTTCCTGCACAACGCAATCCCCTAGGATCAATTCAATCCGGCTGTCTCCTGCCGGCGACTCTCCCTGGCTGGTGACGACGTTCCATTCGCCCAGCCAGAAATCAAATTGACGATTTTCCGCCGCGAACGCACAGGGTTTTTGATTGTGCGTCACTATTTCGAGAATCTTCGTAAAGCGCGCGTCGGACTTCAGTTCCGCTAGATCGCTATCATTTGATAATTGGTCGGGCTGACTCAAACCATCTTGCGCCGCCTTTTCCAAGTGCTCAAATGCCTTGTCCTTGTCTTTTTTTGAAGCGAAGACCGTGGCGATGCCGTACTCGGCATATTGCGGCGGAAGTCCCAAGACTCTGCCTTTTTCGAAGGCTTCGATGGCCTTATCCTTCTCCCCGGTCTTATTTAAGGACACACCTAACCGGTACCACGCACGCGGATTCGGCGCCGTTTCCACGATCTTGCTATACAGCTTCACCGCTTCGCCCCAATTCTTTGTGTCGTAAGCTGAGGCCGCTTCGGTGGCGACTTGGGCAACGGAATTTGTCTGCTGCGGACGTCCCAGCGACGCCGCGGCTCCCGAAAACAGTAGCAAAACGAACGCCACATGAAACTTCAGGAATCGCCGCATTTTTTGTCACCTCATGTGATGGACACTTCCGAATTGGCGTTTTAGACGTCCGGTGCCGGAGAAGGGCACTCCCTGGATGGACCGAATTCCATTAATTCATATAACGCGTCTCTAAATTTAGACGTTTTCCTCCTGTAACCTACCGATTTACAGATTCCCGCTGATCTTCCTCTAAAACATAGTTGGACCTGCACCCTCACCTTGGAAACTTATCGATGAAATCTTTCGTAAGAATAGAAAACGCTTGAGTGGTTATTGCGTCTATACAGGCATAAGGGTGAACGTCCATGTCACCGGAAGTGATCTCCATGCGAGAACCGGATGAAGCGACGACTTCGGAGAGGATAGTCCTCTCCTCCGGACGCTACGTCCATTTTGGGCCGTTCCGGATTGACCAACAGCGGCAGGAAGTGACTCGGGATGGGTCCCGAGTAAAGCTTCAGGGCAAGGTTTACCAGGTTCTGATAACTCTGCTCGAAAAACCGGGAGAGGTCGTTACCCGAGAAGAGCTGCGCATCCGCCTCTGGCCCGCCGATACGCACGTCAACTACGACGCCAACGTAAATACGACCGTCAATAAGCTGCGCCAGGCGCTCGGCGATTCATCTGATAAGCCGCTCTATATTGAGACTATTCCTCGGAAGGGCTACTGCCTTTTGGTGCAGCCGGAAGTTTCCGATAAGCCGCCCCATTCTCACTTTGCCCGGACCGAACCATCAGCGGATTCTGGCCAGGAATCATCACGCACCTTGCGCGGCGCGGCTTTTACAAAATCGGATGTCTGGGTTGTGCTCGGTGTAATCGGACTGATTCTTGCCGGGATGCTCCTCGGAGCCGGAATCACACGGTTCTGGATTTTTCATGCGGCGCCGATGGCACCTAATCCCCTGATGTCGATCTTCTCGCACCCGTCCTCGACAGTATTTTTTTAAGAGTTTGCCTTACTCTTTGGCGGATTGACCTGACCGGAACTCCGTCCACGGGCCCGCCTTCATGTCCCGCAGGTAAGGCTCCTCCCACGCAAACTCCGGGTGCGCCGCGAGAAACGGTTTGGCCAGAAAATCCCCACCGCAGGGATGACCCATGCGCGCCATGAACCGCATTTCCTTCGCCATCGTGGCGTCGGTCGCTTTGCCTTGAACCGCTCCACCGGGATAGTACGCTTGCCAGGCCCATTCTTTTACGCCGCGCGCCGATCCATCCACGTGGCCGCACAGAGTCCGCTCGTTGGTATCCTCCTTTTTCTCAACGCTGTCGGTGTGGTCGCCAAGCATTTTTTGCGCAAGCGCCACGTCGATCTTTCCTTTGTTTTCCTTCAGCAATTCATCCCACCGGGCCCGCCGCGCGTTCGGCGAACTCTCTTTATTACCGGGATCAAATTCCGGCGCGTCCACTTTTAACACTTTCGGGTCGCGCGCCCAGTTCGATCCTGCGAGCACGCCATCCTTCGTTCGCCAAACCTTAAACGCTTTCAATCCCAATTCGAATTGCGCAATCTCACCGGTCTTGCGGTCGCCGAGCAGCCAGTCGTTCGCATATCCCCCGTTGTTTCCGTCAAACATAAGTCGGATGTAGTCATCGATAGTGCTCGCATATTGCAAGGCCCTCCGTGCACGCACAAATTCCGCCTTGCCCTTCGGGTCCCAGCCTTCGAATTGCGTAATCGTCGTTTCCGTCACCATCAACCCATCGCTGTTGATTCCGAAATCGTCGTCGCTGGCGATCACTCCGGGAAAACCATCCATGAGCATCCGGTACCCATTCTTCGGCGCGATGTCGAACACGATTCGCCAGCGCTCGCCGTTCCGGTAGCTCGTCCAGTTGTTGTGCGCCATCACGATCTGTCCGTCTCTTGTCCAGCTTCCAGTAGCCACGAAAGCGCTGCAATTCCCCGGACTCTTCAGATTCGGCGGGTTCGCAGCCTTTAGCTGCTTGTTCAGCCAGGGCACGTAATAATCCGGCAATTCCTCGAAGGCATTGAAAGCTACAATGTCGTCCACATCCAGTTTCGACCCGGTTCTTGCCCGCAGCCCCTCGACGATGCCTTGCAGCTCCTGCTGGTACTCCACATCGATTTTCGGCCATAGCATCTCGTGCGCGGCCTTCCGGAAAAATTCCCAGTCGCGTTGCGTGGAATGCATCATTCCCGCGCTCACCGCCGCGAACCCATCCTCGATCTCTGGTGCCAGGAGGTACCCGTGCTGATAGCCCACCGCACCCGGATCGCCCTCAAGATGAACGTAAATCCAGCCGCCCTGCTCGAAGCGCGATGCTCCTTGCAATCGAGGGTCGTTTGCCGCCGCGTGTTCGCGCGCCGCCGCGATCGTCGCCACCATGGCGTCATTCGCCGACGCCGAAGCCGGCGCTCCGTTTCCCGTCCACCACAAAGCCACTCCTCCCAGCAGCAACAAGAAAATTGCCGCCGCGCGCCTCATCGAATCATTCATGACACTCGCCTCCCGCGCATCAAATCGTGGCCTAGAGTCTATTCCGCCTCAGTTCTTCCTTCAACGTTTCCTTCCTTCAAATCGTTCTCGTGTAAACTCTCTCTCGAAATGCTCACCGCCATTACCCGCGCCGTCAGCCCGGCCATCGTCCATTGCGAACTCTCCTTCATCGATCGCAATCCCATCGATCTCGCCACCGCCCAGGAGCAGCATCACGCCTACGAAAACCTGATCGGTAAACTAGGTGCTCATGTCATTTCTCTTCCGGCCGAGCCTGATCTTCCGGACTCCATGTTCGTTGAAGACCCCGCCATTATCCTTGATGAATTGGCGGTGATCCTGCCGCTCGGCACGGAGACTCGCCGCCGCGAGGCTGCGTCTCTTGCTCAGGCGCTCGGCAAGTTTCGCAAGCTCGAATATGTTTCTCTTCCCGGTACTCTCGAAGGAGGCGATGTCCTCCGGATTGACCGAAAAATCTTCGTGGGTCTCACCAAACGCAGCAACGCCGAAGGCATCCGCCAACTCGCCGCCATCCTCGAACCGCACAACTACCAAGTGATCGCCGTCCCAGTCACCGGCTGCCTTCATCTGAAGTCGGCGGTTACCTATCTCGGCCGCAACACGCTTCTTGCCAACCGCGCTTGGTTCGACACTGCTCCGCTCGCGAGCTTCGAATGCATCGACGTCGATCCCGCCGAACCTCACGCCGCCAATGCCCTGGCCTTAGGAGACAAGATTATTTTCCCCGCCTCATTTCCGCACACGCGCGCCCGCATCGAAGCGCGCGGCTTCCATGTCACGCCACTGGACATCTCCGAACTCCAAAAAGCCGAGTCCGGCCTCACCTGCTCCAGCCTCCTTTTCGATGACGCGGCTGCGGCTGGTTCTTGAGGCGGCGGACACTGCGAAGAGGTCTTGCGGGAAACCGCCGTAGTCCTCCCAGAAAAAGGAAACGGCCACGCGGTTTCGATCCGCGTGGCCAGTTTTCCTCCGATTAGTTTCCAAAGACTATGGGCGGAAATTGAACTCCAGCAACGTGGTGGTTTCAGCGGTGCCTGGCGCATATTTCCACGTCTTCAGTGTTTCCTCGACCGCATTAACGAGCACGGGATGCCCTCCGATGAAGCTCGTTTCCTTAATCTTCCCGTCTGCCCCGATCACGATTTGCACCTTGACGGTGCCTACGAGATGTAGTCTCTTGGCGACATCCGGGTAGGACGGCGCAGGATTGGAGAGTGCCTTGCGGCCTTCCTGTGCCTGCAAATTCCCTGCGCCCAGGCAAAGCGCCATTGCCAGCAATGCGCCCCCCAGGATACTTCCCTTGTTACGCTCCCTATTCATTTTGAACTCTTTCTTTTGGTCTCGCGTTCACCATTCTTCTGAACGCACTTGGATCAATAGTGCTTGGGACATGTAGCCAACTTACCGGGAATCCTCTGCTTTCGCATCTTTCTCGCGGGACAGGTGTTTCTCCCCTAAAACTGCTCTGAGGGGCTAAGGAAAAACCTGTAGAGAGTTCAGGTAGCTCGTTTTGCATGTCCGCTAATCTCTTGCAAAGCCAAGACTTAGCGGCAAAATAGAGCGGCCACCAACTCTCGCCGGGTGGCCGTCATTCCTTCCATTCAGCTTTCTTTGCCAGACAGCATCAAATTGGGCAACTCTAACTCTTCCAGCACAATCCCACTTTCTCGATTTATCCCCTTTTCCCAAGAACTCCCCTATGTTATGTTGGGGGGGATATGTTCTCCATCATCGCCGCCAAGCGAATTACGTCCAAGTCGTCCATGTCGACTACCTCGACTACGACTAAGACGACTATTTCCGCTTCCGGCGCGTGGAGAAACAGCTAGCTAACTAGCAAAAAGTTTCCAACCCACCGCCAGAAGCGACCTGGCGGTGGGTTTCTTCTTTTAAGCCCCCTCCAGAGACGCTCCAGCGGTTGGAACTACAAAAGGAATTCAGGAGCGCAGGCCATGAGTCTGGAAAATGTTCAGGAAGATGTCGTAGGCGAACACAGCCCCGCCGCGTTGCACCATCGCGTGCATTGCGTCGGGGGGGAAGCCAAGCAAATCCGCAACGTCGTCGCCTTCAAGTTCGGCGGCAGTTCTCTCCTCGGTGCGGACCGCATGCTCCATGCCGCGGGCCTCGTCCGTGCCGCCACGCCGTCATCTAACGTCACCGTCGTTGTTTCCGCTATGAAGGGCGTCACCGATCACCTTCTCTCGATTGCCCGTGCTCTTGCCGATGGCAAATTTGCGCACGCTCGCCGCGAAGCCGAGTTCGTCCTCGATCTTCATCTCGATGTGCTTCAAGATTTGCGCCTCGGGGAAAGCGATGACCTTCGCGTCCGCCGCGAGCTGCAGCTCTTGGGACGCGATCTTCTCCACGAAATACCCGTTCACGCCAGCGTCCTCGCCGGCGCGGATCTCTTCGATCGCCTGGCCTCTTTTGGCGAACGCTTCAGCGCCCGGCTCTTCGCCGCCGCCATCGAAAAGTCTGGCGTCCCTGCCGTGCCCGTGACATCCTCGGAATTCGTTCTGACCTGCGACACTTTCCGTGAAGCCCAGCCACACCTCGAACAAACTAAACACCGCGGCCGCGACGTTCTTCTCCCTCTTCTCGACGCCGGCATCGTCCCTGTCGTCACTGGTTTCATCGGCGCTACTCCCGATGGCCGCATCACCACTCTCGGCCGCAACAGTTCCGATTTCTCCGGCGCCATCATTGCGCACGTCATCGACGCCGATGAACTCGTCATCTGGACCGACGTCGATGGCATCTACACCGCTAATCCGAACGAATCCGCCGAAGCGCGGCTTCTTCACGAACTCAGCTACGATGAAGCCCACGCCCTTGCCGCCGGCGGCGCGAGAGTTCTCCACGCCAAAGTGTTGCCTCTTGCCGCCGAAACCGAAATGGTCGTCTGGGTTCGCAATACTTTCAATCCGCAAGCTCGCGGCACCCGCATCGGCTCGCCGCGTTCACTCGCGCCTTCGCAAAGTGCGTCACAGGACTCTCTTCCGATTTTCTCGGTTTCCTCTCAACCAGGCGGCGCGGTATGAATTCCCCATCTCAAAACAATGGAGAGCAAAATATGCAGGCGAAACGTCCGGCGAAAAAGTGGAAGGCAGGAGTCCTCGGCGCTACGGGTGTCGTCGGCCAGCGCCTCGTTCAAATGCTCGGCAATCATCCGTGGTTTGACCTCACGGAAGTCGCTGCCTCCGAGCGCTCTTCCGGCAAGACCTACGCTGAAGCCGTCCGCTGGCATCTCGACGCGCCGATTCCCGAATCCGCCCGCAACCTCGTCGTCAAGGGACTCGAACCCTCCCTCGACTGCGACTTCGTCCTCTCCGCGCTCGATTCTTCCGTCGCCGGCGAAGCCGAAGAGGTTTTTGCTCGCGCGGGCTATCCCGTCGTCAGCAATTCGCGCAATCACCGCATGGACCCCGACGTCCCCTTGCTCATTCCCGAAGTCAACGCCGCTCATCTCGACGCCATTCCGCGTCAGCAGAAAAATCGCGGCTATGACACCGGTTTCATCGTCACCAATCCCAATTGCTCCACCGCCGGGCTCGTCCTTGTCTTAAAGCCGCTCGCCGACGCCTTCGGCCTCGAAAAAATCTTCGTCGTCACTTTGCAAGCCATCTCCGGCGCCGGCTATCCCGGCGTGCCTGCGATGGACATTCAGGGCAACGTCGTCCCGTTCATCAGCGGCGAAGAAGAGAAAATGGAAGCCGAGCCGCAAAAACTCCTCGGCAAATGGGATGGCGCACGTTTCGTCGACGCCGGCATCGGTATCAGCGCTCATTGCAATCGCGTCCCCGTCGTCGACGGCCACCTCGAATGCGTTTCCCTCGGCCTGAAAAAAATCGCCTCGCTCCACGAAGTCCGCGATGCCCTCCGCAACTTCGAAGTCGATCCCGAGCTTGCTTCGCTGCCCACCGCCCTGAAAAATCCCATCGTCGTCCTCGACGAAGAAAATCGCCCCCAGTCGCGCCGCGATGCCAATACCGGCAACGGCATGGCCGCCGTCGTCGGCCGCGTCCGCGAATGCCCGCTCCTCGACGTCAAGCTAACGCTCCTCTCGCACAACCTGGTCCGCGGTGCCGCCGGCGCCGCCTTGCTCAACGCCGAACTCCTCGCCGCCCGCGGCTTCCTCAAGCACCGCGTCGCCCCAAGCGAGTCTCGCGTCGCCGAACCCGTCACCCGTTAGCCGGGCAAGTCGGTTTTGTAGGGACGGCCTTCCGAGGCCGTCCGCCCTTCTCGCTCGTTCAGGCAAACGTTCGCTTGAACACATCCGGCCCTGCCGCACGGCTGCATCCTTAATTGCCAATAGGAATGCCATGAACTACGCTTCCAATCATTGAGGAGGCCTCCGTGTCTACGCCGCGCCCGATCCAATGGCTACTGTGCTTCGTCTTTGCCGCAATTCCACTTCTCTCCGCCCGCGGCGCGCCTCAAGCGCCGCAAGTCGCAAAGAGCCTGCCTGGCCCCGTTCACTTGACCGCCGAGCAAGATCATCAGCGCCTCATGGATCTTCTCCACATCGCATCCCTCCGCCGCGGCCCCGACGGCGACCCCAGCTCGCCCAACGCCGCCAACTATGACGAGTCCAAGGTCACTCCTCCGCAAAATCTTCCCGATCCGCTCAGGCTCAACAACGGCCAGCCGGTGACCTCCGCAAAGATGTGGTGGGATCAGCGCCGCCCAGAAATCGTCGAAGACTTCGACCGCGAAATTCTCGGCCGCGTTCCGAAAAACATCCCCAAAGTAATTTGGGAAGTGATCAGTACCGCCACTGAAAAAAACGGCGGCGTCCCGGTCATCGCCAAAAAACTTCTCGGCCACATCGATAACTCTTCCTATCCGCCCATCAGCGTGGACATCCAACTAACGCTGACGACTCCCGCCAACGCCACCGGTCCCGTTCCCATCATCATGGAGCTCAGTTGGAGCGCCGAAGCCATGGCCGCCATCCGCAAGCGCTTCACCGAAGCCCAATTGGCCGCTCTCGCCGACAAAGGTCCCACCTGGCAGCAGCAACTTCTCGCCAAAGGTTGGGGCTACGCCTCCATCATCCCCACCAGCATTCAGCCCGACAACGGTGCCGGCCTCACCGAAGGCATCATCGGCCTCGTTAACAAAGGCCATCCTCGCAAGCTCGACGATTGGGGCGCCCTTCGCGCCTGGGCTTGGGGAGCCAGCCGCGCCCTCGATTATTTTGAAACCGACAAATCCGTCGACGCCAGGCAAGTCGGCCTCGAAGGCCACTCCCGCTACGGCAAAGCCGTCCTCGTCACTATGGCCTACGATCCGCGTTTCGCCATCGCTTACGTCAGCTCTTCTGGTGAAGCCGGCGCCAAACTCTACCGCCGCGACTTCGGCGAGCAAATCGGCAACGTCGCCGGCTCCGGCGAATACCACTGGATGGCTGGCAACTTCCTCAAGTACGATGGCCCGCTCACCGAAAACGATCTTCCCATCGACGCCCACGAACTCATCGCGCTCAGCGCCCCGCGCCCGGTTTTCATCGGCGCCGGCGCCACGCAAGGCGATGGCTGGGCCGATGCCAAAGGCATGTTCGTCGCCGAAGCCGCAGCTGGCCCCGTCTACAAACTCCTCGGCAGAAAAGATCTCGGCACCGCCGAATTCCCCGCGATCGAAACTCCCCTCATCGACGGCGACCTCGCCTTCCGCCAACACTCCGCCGGCCACACCCCCGCTCCCAACTGGCCGACCTTCTTGACCTTCGCCTCCCGTTATCTCAAAACTCCGTGACCTCGTCTGCGATTGGTTTGAGGTTATAATGCGCGCGAAGCATTTGCCCGGCCGCAGTAAACAAGGAGCCGTCCATGTCCGCCATATCGAGGAGAGAATTTCTCAAATCTTCCGCGGCCAGCGTCACTGCAGCCGGCCTTTTTTCCGCAGGCGTCCTGGACCTTCGCGCCAATCCCCTCGGCCTGCCCATCGGCTGCCAAACCTGGCCCGTCCGTCAGCTGATCGCCAAAGACTTTCCCGGCACCATCAAGCTTCTTGCCGACGCCGGTTTTCAATCCATCGAGCTCTGCTCGCCCGTCGGTTACGCCGATTCTGGCTTTGCCGGCCTCGCCAAATACTCCGGCGCCGAGCTCCGCAAAATTCTCGCCGACGCCGGCGTCACCTGCATCAGCTCCCACTTCAGCATCGACGAACTCCGCAAAGATCAGCCCGGTCGCATCGCCTGGGCCAAAGAAGTCGGCCTCAAGCAAATGATCGTCCCCACCCTCGACGGTCCCAAGAACCCCACTATGGACGACGTAAAGCGCGCCGCTGCCGAATACTTCAAAATGGGCGAGGTCGCCGCCATGTCCGGCATCCAGCAAGGCCTTCACAACGAAGGCTTCGAGCTCTCCATGGTCGACGGCAAGCGCACCTACGATTTATTGCTCGGCCTTCTCGATTCCAAGTTCGTCCAGTTCCAGTTCCAGGTTTCCACCATCAGCCAGGGCTACGACGCCGCGGACTATTTCACTAAGTACCTTGGCCACTTTTTTTCCATGCACGTCCAGGGCTGGTCCTCGCAAACCAAAAAAATCATGCCTGTCGGCCAGGACACTCTCGACTGGAAAAAAATCTTCACCGCCGCAAAAGCCACCGGCATCCAGAACTACTTCGTCGAAATGAACCTCGACCCGATGAAAGCCAGCGTCCCCTACCTCCGCGGCCTGCAGGTCTGAGCTTCCTCGTCCTTGCAGGGGCCGCCTTCTGAGGCGGGCTGCGCCTCCATAGCGGCGACTTCACGTCGCCGTCTTTCTTTTCCCTCCGAAACTAACCACTACCAACTAACCACTACTCACTGCCTTTTCCCATCTGGGTGCCCCATCCTTACGGGTTCTGCAAGAGTGGGGATTTTGACTTTTCCTTCCACTTTCTAGTTTCCACCTTCTAGTTTCTAGTTTTCCCTTCACTCCGCTTTCTTCAAACTAATCCGCCGAAGAACCGTCTTGTCCGGAAGTGTAAACGTCCCTTCCAGCTTGTCCCCATCCGCTTTGAGTGTGATAAGCCCCCGGGGAAGCTCCACGCTCAGCGTCCGCTTGGCGCTGTCGTACCGCCCCTCTCCAGTCCCCATCACGATCTCCTTGCCGTCCACCACTTTGCCCCCGCTGACCATCACATAACCGGGCTTGCCTGCGATCGCGGTGATCCGGTAGACCGCGATCTCGTCATGGCACGCCGTCCCCTTTTCCACGCACAGAGAATCGCCCCGCCATGTGCCCGCGAGTTTTGCCTCTGCGCCACCGCTCGGACTGTTCGCCGCAGCGTTCTGCGCCTTTGCGAAAACTCCCGGAACGAGCGCCACGCCCAGCGAGATGCCAAGTGCCGTAGCCTGCAAAAATCGAATCTTCATGCTTGCACCGCCTTTAGGCCATTTCCATCCCATGAGACGCGCAGCATACGCCCGCGTTAGCGGACGCGCCCTCATCCACGAACTCCTAGAAAAATCTGCCCGCAAAGTCGCCTAGCGCGCTCCCCTTCTTCCTGGGTTCCGATTTCCATCTTCGAATTTCCATCTTCTGGAGTGCTATAATTATGTCTCAGAGCTTAGAAGTGCGAGCGGGTGTAAGTCATGAACGGTAGAAAAGTGGAAGAACTTCAGCGAGCGATTGGAATGCTGACGCAAGAAGAATTGGAGGAGCTGCGCCTGTGGCTCGATGAGTACGCCGGCCCAAGCCCGCTCGACCGCCGCATCCAGTCGGACTTGGCCGCGGGCCGCCTGGACAATGCCGTCCAAAGCGCGCTGGACGATGAGCAGCGCGGAAGAGTCCGCCCCCTAGTTTCCGCTTCTCCTTCCACTCTCTAGTTTCTGCCTTCTAGTTTCTAGTTTTCTTTCTCCTCCGCCTCCGCCGCATGGCCGCCAAGCAATCCAAGCCCTACCAAACCCTCATCCACGAACTCCTAGAAAAATCTGCCCACAAAGCCGCCTAGCGCACCAGGACGCGATTACCAAGTTGAGCAAATTCATCGTCCAGTACTATTACTATCTTCGACTTTGAGTCGTATTCTAATTCCTAGAGTTTGGTGGCTCGGGTGCATCTAACTTGGTGTACCATCGAGCCTCCCCGGATGGTTCAGATTCGGAGTACGAACATGCCTCTGCCACCTCGCCAGCCATTTCAACTGCCATCCACGGTCACCATTCTCTTTCGTGAAGAGAGAGACGGGCGAGTGAGCGCGCACGCGCTCGACTTTGACCTCGTCTCCACGGACGCCAACCGGGAAATGGCCATGAAGAAAATCCGGCTAGCCATCACCAGCTATGTGGAAACGGGCCTGGTAAACGAATGGGCCGACGACATCCGCTTCCCTGCGCCCGAAAAGTATTGGCCGGAACCGGGCGCCCAACTGGAAGTAGGCGACCCAATTACTATTCTGAGTCGCAATTTACTAGTGTATAGTGCTTCCTCGATTGCTAATGAACATCGAGAAGCTCATTCACTGGCTTAGTACCCACCACATCGAAGTTCTCGAAGACCGCACCCGTGCTGATGGTTCGCGTATCATTACCTTCACTACCGCGCTGCCCTACGGCGAACTAGACGGACGACACGTCTGGTATCCCATCGTGCTGTTCAAGGATCAAACGGAAGTGTCGCGCTCGGAAATTGAAGCTCTGTTGCGCCATCTCTGGCACGGCGAACTGGAAATCCCCGACGACTTGCCTACCGTGTAGTCCCAGCCTTTGCGGTCCGTGACAAAAAATCGAAAGCCCCACACGTAAAACCCCCGTACGGGCCACCCGTCCGCGTATGCGCTGATGCACCCAATAGGTTTCCCGCCCCTGAGATGGTAGCCTTCAGGTTAACGGAGGATTGTCATTCCTTATGGTGCAACTCAAAGATATCGAAATTCTGAGTAGGCTCGTTGCCGGGGACGTCCTCCCGGCCGCTGCAATTGCCGCAATTTTCGACCGCAAGACCTCCCGGTTCATTGCGGAGGAGGGACAACTCCTTGACTACAAGCTGGCCCTATTCATTGATCAAACCAGCTCTGTCGCTGAACTTGCCCGAGATATCCTCGCCCTCTCCAACACCGATGGGGGTCTATGGACCTCCCCGCAAGTGTTGCAAACAAAAGACTTACGTTTCAACTAAACCCTTTAGACGCAACACTTACAAAAAACCAGGGGTGGGGGTACCCTCCTCGCCTGGCCCGACGTTCGGGCGTTTCGACGTTCAGACCTGTAAACGGGTCATCAGTCCATCCCCCTTGTTTTCTTCATCTTACAGCAACACCTCCACAACGGCTCGTTCCCAACTCCTTTGGAATCAACCCCTTACGCGCTCTTTTCCTCGCGACGGAGGGGGTACCCCCCTACCTGCTGATTTCGAAGTTCAGACGTTGCGACGTTCAGACCTTCAGACGAAGCTCCCTCCCGCTTGGACGTTCAGACGTTCAAACGTGCGGACGTTCCGACGTGTTTTCGGCCTTCCCGCGCAGCAAATCCTCGATGTCGCACATCTTTTCCCCCAGCAGGTTCAGCTTCCGCGACAGGCCCTGAATCTCCGCCTCCGACCGCCGGTTCACGGCGTAGTCCAATTCACCGCGCACGCGATCCTTCATGTCCTGCCGGTTCTGGCTCATCATAATGACGGGCGCCTGAATGGCCGCGAGCAAGGACAGAATAAGATTCAGCAAAATAAACGGATACGGGTCCCACGCCGCCCTCCGCATCCCCACATTGATCGCGGTATAGACGCTGCTCAGAATCAGGAAACCAATAATAAAGGTCCACGACCCGCCGAACTGTACCATCGAGTCCGCGATGCGCTCGGGCAGCGTCGATTTTGCTTCGATCACTTCGTTGGCATTGCGCGTCGCGCGCAGCCGCACGAGTTGCTGCGACGCGTGGTACTGCCGCCCCAGCACCGTCAACATATCCATTCCGGCGTGCGGCTTGCGTTGCAGCAGCGTGGCGATGTGTCCCCGGCTGACTTCCAGGCACTGCGTTTCTTCAACAGCCGTGGCGTTGGTCTGATGCGGGGTCTGCTCCAGCATGGATGCAAAACCAAAAAATTCGCCGTGCGCCGGCTCATCTACCACGACTTCCTGATGATCCTCGTCCACCGTGGTGACGCGCACTTTTCCGCAGACCATCACGTAAGCCTGCCCGCCCGGGTCACCCATTTTGTAAATGCGCTGCCGCGGAGCGAAATTCTTAAGCTCCACTTGCCCTGCGAGCACCGCGGTTTCATCTTCATCAAGCAGCGCAAACAGCGGAACATGTTTCAACACTTCGGGATTGCAAGCCATCGGTCACCTCTCTTGCAGGAACGAATCGCGGCGCATGCTTCACTGAATGATTTGAATCACCACGTCTTGCGCCGCGGCATGCTGCGTCAGCAGGGTGGACACTCGTTGCGCCCAGCGCTCGAGTCCTTCCGCGCCGGCAAACGAAATGATGACTGCCAGGACTTCTTTCGTCTCGGCCGTCACCATGGTCCGCTCCGAATCGCTCGTCGCACTGCCGTGCGGCCCGGCGTTGTCAGCAAACACCGGCAATCCTTCCAGATTCAAATCGTATTTGCCGATGCCCTTATATGTTTCGCCCGCGCGCCCCGCCCGAAAAACAATTTCGCCAGTCACGTGCCCGAGGTCATACAAACCAATCGGCAGCCGGCTTTCCACCGAAACAAGATTGATCGCATCCACGACGGCGTTGATTTGCGGGAAGCCTTTGCCAGCCACCATTCTGCGAAGAAGGGCTTCCGCGGAACCGCGATACCGGGACGGATCTTTTCCCAAAGCCTTGTAGGCTTTGCGGACCGTTTCCACTTCCGGCGATTCCAGGACGCCGCGCGGAAAAGGCAGTTCCTGGATTTCGAGTTCTCTCTGATTCATCTCCCCGAGCAGCGGCACAGGAGAAGCACCTGGTTGAACGCGCGCCGTTACACAAGCAAGCGCAGTCCGCGGACATTTCGATTTCAATTTTGCATCAATGGTTATTTGCATGGATTAGTTTTGTACCGGTTTTAGTTTTGCGGAAAAGTGGCGCAGGAATTTTGCTTGCTCGGTGATTTCGTAGCCGTGAATCTGCTCGCGCTTGCGCCACACGTCGAGAATGACTTCCACGACGTATTCGATGTGGCTCTGCGTATAAGCGCGCCGCGGAATTGCCAGGCGCACCAGATCCATTTTCGCATGCTCGCCGAACATCAATGTTCCAATCTCCACGGAGCGAATCCCGCCTTCCAGATAAAGCTCGTTCGCCAGCGCCACCCCCGGAAATTGCGCGGGCGGAACATGAGGCAGAAACGCGCGGGCATCAATATATATGGCATGGCCGCCGGGAGGTTGCACAATGGGCACGCCTTCATTCGAAATATGATTGCCGAGAAACGCCGTGGAGGCGATGCGGTATTCCAGATACTCCTCTTCGAGCGCCTCGTTCAACCCGACGGCGATAGCTTCCAGGTCGCGCCCCGCGAGTCCGCCGTAGGTTGGGAAGCCTTCGGTCAAAATCAGAAGATCCTTTTCCTGCTGCGCCAAAATATCATCGTTGGTGCAGAGAAATCCGCCGATATTGGCCATGCCATCTTTTTTCGCGGACATGGTGCAACCGTCGGCAAGCGAAAACATTTCACGCGCAATTTCGCGGGGAGTCTTATTCGAATAGCCGGGCTCGCGCAATTTGATGAAGTAAGCATTTTCCGCGAAGCGGCAGGCGTCGATGTACAGCGGGACTCGGTGTTTCCTGCAGACTTCTTTTACCGCGCGAATATTTTCCATCGAGACCGGCTGGCCGCCGCCAGAATTATTGGTCACCGTCAGCATCACCAGCGGAATTCTTTTCGCACCTTCGCGTTCGAACGCTTCCGCCAAACGCGCAGTGTCCATATTTCCCTTGAAAGGATGCACAAATGCGGGTTCCTTCGCTTCGGGGATGGGGATATCCAGAGCCTGAGCGCCGACAAATTCGCAGTTCGCGCGAGTGGTGTCAAAATGCGTGTTGTTCGGGACCACGTCGCCTTTCTTGCACATCACGCTGAATAAGATGCGTTCCGCGGCGCGGCCCTGGTGCGTTGGAATCACGTGCCGGAAACCGAAGATGGCCTGAACGGAATCTCGGAATCGTGCGAAGCTCGGAGAACCGGCGTAGGATTCATCGCCGCGCATCATGGCGGCCCACTGTTCGGTGGACATAGCGGCGGTTCCCGAATCCGTCAGCAAGTCAATCAAAATGGCGTCGGAAGGCACAAGAAAGAGATTGTAGCCGGCGGCTTCCATGAGCCTGCGGCGTTCTTCGCGCGTGGTGCGGCGGATGGCCTCAATACTCTTGATTCGAAACGGCTCGATGATGGTCTTGATCGGCATGGCTCTTGTCTTTTTCACCGAAACAGTACCACATCGCGCGCGATTCTTTCCCCTTGGGCGCAGAGGGGCGGTGAGAAACAGAATTGGAAAATTCTCGTTTTGGAGATTGCGAGGGCAGAACGAAAATAGCCTAAGTTCCGTGCGGTGGAGTGGAGACCAGAGAAAAAAGAAACAGGACAATTCCGGCGAAGAGCAACAGGCCACCGAGGCCGAGAAACACGAGGAAAGCCAGAGGCCCTCGCCAAGCGAGGCACAACGCTTCGACCAGCAATCCCAAAATGATCAGCACGCCGGAAATCTGCAGGCGCCGTTCAACGGGATTTGCGCTGAGGGTCACGATCCTCCATTCCACAGCTTGACGTTTGCAAGCGTACCCACGTTGTGGACTACTTCATGGCAACCGCTGGAGAGGCAAGACTTCCTGTTAGCCTTGATCGCCGGCAGGTAATCTGGATCAGAATTGTGCACCGCCCCCTGTTCAAAGGATCGTGCGCCCTCATGACAATGCAAGCACTCCCGATTGTCGTAGGGGTCGTATAGCTTGATCTTCTCCGGCGGGGGCGGAGTGGTGAAGTAATAGACGTAGACGTGGCGCAGCCCGCGCAGCTTGGACTTAGCCGAGCCGAACATCGTGTAATTGGTGTGACAGGTGTAGCAGGCCTTGTCTGCCGGCACCCGATGATTCTGAAAGTGGGCTGCAGCGAGATAGGACGGATCATCAACGCGGAGACTCTTCCCGTAGGGCTCCATGATGTGGCAGGACAAGCAAAACGCCGTGCTCTTGGAGCGCTCGAGTTCACTGGAAACGCCCATCGAGACGCACAAAATCGGCAGAAAGAAGAGAACCAGGAATGCCATGACTTTTCCGCTGCGCGACATGGTCATGCCCGGGCGGGCGAGCAGCACCACGATCATGCTCACGCTAAAGAGAATGAGCAGTAGAAGTAATGAGACGGGCAGAGTCACTAAGAGATGCTCCTCAATACCGGAAGAAAACGCAGAGTTCCGGCGCGTAACCCGAATTCTTACTATTTCTTGGCGAACGAACGGACGTACGCAACCAAACCTTTGACCTGGTCCGGGGTGAGCGTTTTATAGGCAGGCATCTTGCCTTTGCCCTTGCTGATGGCTTCGGTCAAATCCTCGTCGCTCATCTTCTGAACTTCGTCCGACGCGAAGTCTTTCGCCTTCATCGCTTTTCCGGTGGGGGTTTCGCCTTTGCCGTCTGGGCCATGGCACATGGCACACTTCGCCTTGTAGGTGGCCTCGGCGGTGTTATCCGCTTTCGCCGGCAAGCTTAGAATGCACATCCCCGTCAGCACAGCCGCCGCAAGCGCCGGTCTCTTGATCCAGTCTGTCATCATTCGCATGATTCTCTCCTAATCAGGATTTGCTGCAAAAATCATTCTGGCCCCGCCACGAAGAACACCGCGTTGGTGATCTCAGGACTGATTCTGCTCTCGTCACACTCATGAGGCGACCGCTAAAAGCGATATTCCAGCGAAGCCATTAAGGTGTGGGCGTGGTAAGACGGCTGATCCACACCCAGAAAAAGGTATCGGGCAGACGACGGATCGCCAACCACGAAATAGGGATAGAACGGGCTGGCAACGCCGACCGGGTTGATGGTGTTCGAGGTCAGGAACGGAGTCGTGCAGCCGGGAACAGAATTGGTTACGGGAGGCCCGTTGGGGATAGGGCTTACGCAGCCCATGTATTGGGTCATGGGCGAAGTCTGGTAGTCCTTATTATCCCATTGCTGGTAGCGGTATTCGATCTTCGGTGTGAGGTTTTCGCGAATTTTGTACTTGAAGACCACCGCTATTTCATGAATGCGATTGACGGTTTCCGGATAATTGGTGGCGGAGTTGGTGCCAATAAGGGTAAAGAGATTTGGTCCGGGGGCGACGATCGTGGGATCCCCGAGCGGCCGGGTATCCACATTGCCCTTGGCGGCCGAGAGCGAGTAGTAGGCGGTGAAAGAGGCCTTCTTTCCGAGGTACAAGTCCACGCCGGCTGAATAGATGTTGACAGGCTCTTTTGTAACGCTCTCCCAGTCATTGTTGGCGCTGTCGCATCCATTGGTGCAAGTCAAAATGGTCTGAACGCCGGAAAGCGGGGTGCGATTCCGCGAGATGATGCGCTTGTAGTAGCGCTCGTGGGAGTATTCGGCGAATAAGGAAACCGAAGGCAAGAGGGCATAGTCCGCGTCGAAACCGTAGTTGTAAGAAATATCCTTCAGCACACCGTAGAGATAATAGGGACTGGTAGTAGCCGCCGCGCCGGCAAGGAAATTGAGGGGGACGGGGCTATTGGATCCGCCCGGCCGGTTGAAGTTGTTCTGCAGGGTGCCGCCGAAGGCCGAGAGCGTCAGTTTATCCGAGGGGCTGTATTGAACCAGGCCATCGCCGCGGTTCAGCAAGCGAGCGGACTCGTCGAATCGCCGGCTGCAGCGCTGGTCGGCGGTAAAGGACGTGTTCGTGGTGTCCGCGCAGGTAATCCCGACACCAGTGACGGGGTCGCTGGCGTTATCGTCCTGATAAGTGTCCGGCTGGCGGTCGGAATGACGGTAAGAGAGGCGGACGAGCAAGTCCTTGAAGGGGACCCAGTCGCCAGCGACGAAGAAGGAATTTTCCATGGAGTGGGCAACGTCGCGGTGCGAGCGGTCCATCCATTCGCCCTCGTAGCCGGCTTTCAAGGAGCTCTTCTTGGCGAAGTACCAGATGCCGGTGACCTCCACGTTTTTCCTGTTGAAGCCGAAAGGGGTATTCGCGTTGGCCGCTGTGGGAGCAGCGGCATCGCCTTCGACGGGAGTAAAGTTGAACACTGGAGTGTTGTTGTTGTAGTCGTACTGGCGATAATTCGTCTTGAACTCGAAGTTTTTCCAGGCAGTAGTCACCAGAGTGTAGTTCATGGCCAGGGTCGACTTATCTCCGCCAAGGCTGGCAGCGGGCAGAACCGCGAGCGAGTTGCAGGCCTGCGTGCCGGTTCCGCAGGTGTTGATGGCGGTATTGATGGTGTACGGCAGGAACGGCTCGTTCTGCCGCAAGAACCCGGGAGTGATGCTGGCGGTGAAACGCAGGTACTTGGTCAGATCGGTGGCACCTGCAAAACTCAGATACTGAGCGTGGTTATCCGGGTACAGACTCGCGCGTCCGCTCACAGGGTTGGTGATGGCCTCAGCGTTGAGGCGGAAGGGATTGTCCCAGACCATGTCTTTGGTACTGTTTTGGAAGAACGAACCAATGTAGGCGCCCTGAATGGCCCAACTGCGCCTGCCGTATTCGGTGCCGACCTGCACGGTGTTGTTGAAATAGTTCAGGACCTCGGGCAACTCGACGCCGAAACCAGAAGTGGCGCTGGCACTGGGGCTGGAATTCATGATGTAACCGATGGGACGCGTGCCGCGAACACTCTCGCGAAAGTAGGAGGCATTCAGGTTCCACGCGGAAGTCAAATTGTAGGAAAGCAGCGCGGTGCCACCCTTGCGGATGATCGCAGGGGTGATGAAATTGGACGGCGGAACGACCTGGGTGTTGATGATGTTTGGCAAAGTGGCGGCAGTGGCGGCCTGCAACGCCGACCGGATCAGCGTCGGATAGCTCCAAACACCGGGTGCGGTTTCGGCGTACAAGGTGCGGGCCGTATCGGTGTAGGTGTGGGGAATTTCAGTGTAGCGGAATTGGATTTTGAACTTGCCGTATTGGCCGAAAGTGGCGAGGTAGCTCTGATCGCGGTACAGGGTTTTTTGCGATTTCAGAGAAACGTAATTCTTGGAGTTGAGAACGTTATCAAACCTGACATCAATGCGGCGCAGGTAGAGGCCGTTGCGCATGTCGCGATACTCGCCAAACTTTGAATTATTCAAGTTCGGATTAAATGGAGTGCCGCAGCCGAGGCATTGGCCGGTTTGAAGATCCGGGCGGCCATAGACGTCGCCCCAGGAGTAGCGGAGGCCGAGATCGATGCTGCCATGATCGGTGGCGGTTTCCTGTTTGTCCTTGTCTTTGTCCTTTTCCTTTTCCTGTTTGTCCTGCGCGAAGCTAGCAGCCGGGAAGAACGAGAGCGCTGCTACTGCCATGCATGCAATCGCATTGAGTTTTCTCATGTTCGTGCGCTCTCCTTTCCTAGCGTAGGAACGCGTTGCCCGACGGATGATTGGAACCGTGGATGGCGGAATGACAGTTGGTGCATCCACGGTTGAAATTCTTGATGGAGCCCAGCGGCTGCGGCTGGGTCGGGTGACGGCTGCTGTCGTGGCAGCTATCGCAAACGCGCGGCATGCGGGTCTTCAGCAACTGCGGGTTGCTGGTGCCGTGCGGTTCGTGGCAGTTCGCGCAATTCTCCATCACTGGCGGGTGCTCCCAGACGAAGGGACCGCGGCGTTCGGTGTGGCAGCTGAGGCAGTTTTCGTTGGTGGTGCTTTGGATGAGCTGCTTAGGATTGGGAGTGCCGTGAGGATTGTGGCAACTGGTGCAGGTGACCTTGCCTTCGCGGTATGGCATGTGCGATGAGCGCTGCAACTGTGCGCGGCGCATCTGGTGGCACTGCAGACAAAGCTCCGGCTGGGATTTCTTTACGCCGCCGTTCTCGGTAAGCGGAGCGTTGAAGCGCGCCTCGGAGGTGCCGGCCACGTGCAGTTCCTGCTTAACCTGGTGGCAGTCGACGCAGGCCATGCCGCGGGATTCGTGCGGGCTACCCCTCCAGAAGAGGTGAGTGCCTTTGGAGTGGCAATCCATGCAAACGGCGTTCTTTTCGGCAACGGTGTTCGCGGAATCCTTGCCGAAGCGAATGGGAATGGTGTCTTTGCCTCCCCCGGCTTCAACGTGGGCTTTGCCAGGGCCGTGGCACGCTTCGCATCCGCGCGCCTCTTCGGGAGTGTGGGGATGCGCCATTGCCTTGCCCATGATGGTGTTTTTGAAGCGGCGATCCTGATCCTGGTGGCAGGTAATGCAGGTTTCGGTGCCGACGTAGTCGCCATCGGCGGTAGAGGGTGCCGCCCCTTTGGGCTTTTCTTGTGTGGCCAGGGTTTTGGGCTCGTCGCCGGAAAGCTGCCGTGTGGAGGCCAGGGCGGTCAGCGCCAGCGAAGTCACGAGCGCCAGGAGCGTGAGGAGCCGGCTCTTGGGAGCGTTCATGATTATCATGGCTATATCCCCCTTACCCCCCGGTCGAGTTATTGAGCATTTCTGCATGCTGCGGGAATCTAACACTGTGACAACTGTCACATTGAACAGTGAAGGGAATCACCATCAACCATGTATCTGGGGAATTCTGCTGTTCTATTTGGCACACCTGGATGGATTGCAATCTAGTTGCCTGGAGAAAGCGAGGCGCGGCCTTCAATGTCGTTTGGGTGAAACCAAAGGGTCCTCTGTGGGGAGTCGCGAAATCATGGTGAAAACTAGCCAAACAAGCGACTTACCGCAGGAAGAGGAATATCTAGTAGGAGGTCGAGGTGAAACGGGCGAAGACTCTATGCCAGCGGTAAGGCCAGATTGGGGCGGGTTCAGTTCCAATGCGGGAATGAAACAACAGACCACATTGTGATTGGGACAAACGGTCCTGGAGGTCTCCGCTCGCTCCGGCCGCGGGTTTCTGCGGTTCAGGATTGGCTGTGTTTGTTGGCTGTCGCAGGCACGCTATGGAAGCGATGGATGGTAGCTGGTGCTCCGCATAGGCGCGGCAGTCATGCTAAACTTGATGAACTTTAGGCCCGTAGCTCAGTTGGTTAGAGCGCTACCTTGACACGGTAGAGGTCTGGGGTTCGAGTCCCCACGGGCCTACCATTCCGTCGATAGACTTCATGGCTCGCGACTGCTCAACTCCCGGGATGGTATTCCTTCTCGGTGTGTCCCTGGAGTTGCGAGTGGTAGAAGTAGACTTCACGCAAATTTCCGGTGCTATAGCGCTGGGCTTCATCGTTGAAGTGTGGCGACGCTGGGTTGCCGCTCTGGCCACCCGCGGTCACGGCTCTGGCTCGCACTTTGTCACTAAATTCGACAACCGCGACAAAGCTATTGCCGCTCGTTCCATACCACTTCTTCGTTCCGGGGTAGGCGCGCGCTCCAAAAGACGCCAAGGAGCCCCACACTGCCGAAGTGAAACCAACCGGGATGCTCGGCCCCGCGTCGTTGAATGGCTGGACGATGTCGCCGGTCAGTCGTTGGAAGCGATTGATGTTTCCCCAGGGCGTTTTCCAGGTCCCGAAGTCCGCCGTGAGTTTGTCAGACGCTTCCGACAGCGACTGCAAGAGCATTTCGGCTGGGGCTTTCGTACAGAGATAGTCGCTGACATACATGCCCGCCTTTTTCGCGTCATCTCCCATGCGCTTCTGGACATCTTGGCCCCAGAAAACCGCCAAAGAAGTCGGCACGGAGGTCACTCCCCAGCGAAAATCCCACGAGCGCAAGAGTCCGATCTGCTCGGCCATTTTCGCTTTCAGCGGACTGCCAGCCGGTGCATCGTCCCACGCCTTTATCAGACACGGAATCGGCTTCTCGAACCACGTCAGATAGCTGTCGTATGCCGCAGAAATCAGCGAGTCGACCGTGAAATCTTTTTTGTCCTGCAGCACGCGAATGGCGTGCAATCCCCGCGCCGATTCTCCTCCGGTCTCGACATAAGCGGGAAAATCTTCTTTCTTCGGGCTGCTCGGTCCGGCGGCGGACCACGGCCAGTTGTTCGCGTTGTAGAGCCAACCACTTTTCGGATTCAGGAGGTGCGGCGTGTCGTCAATAGAAAGAAGTTCATGCCACTCCGTGGCCGGATTGCTTCCGTCAACCGGCTTGGTCCAGTCAAAGCTGGTATCGCGCCGGGGAATGAAGTTTCCGTGAAAGTAGGCGATGTCCCCGTCGGCATCGGCAAAAATAGTGTTGTTCGACGAATTGGTATGCAGCTCCATCGTCTGCCGGAATGATTTGTAATCCTTTGCCTTGGTGCGCGTATACGACTGCGTCAGCGCTTTCACCGGTTCCTGCATCAGCCGGATGCTTACCCACTTGCCATCCATCTCTCGCACAATCGGCCCATGATGAGCGCGATACACGGTGAACTTCCTTTCGGCCATTCCCGCACCAGTTTTGTACGGCACAGTGATCGTTTTCATCTCAACAGGCCGCTGTTCTTTTCCGTATTTGTAATAGAACCGGTCCCCCTGCTTTTCCACCGTTTCTAGATACTCGCTGATGGCATTGACTCCGCTGGAGGTGTGCATCCAACCCACCTTGTCGTTGAATCCCTGGTAGATGAAGAACTGTCCCCACGTTACGGCGCCGTAGGCATTCAGTCCTTCGTCGCTTACCATCTGCAGCTCGGAGCGAAAGAAGAACGAGGTGTGCGGGTTAATGAGGAGCAGCGCGTGATGGCCGGCAGTGTTCGAGGGCGCGATGGCCATGCCGTTTGATCCGCGCGGCTCCTCGACCGCGTCGTCATCGGCGGAGATGTTTGCACTCACCGGAACTTTGCCGTAAAACGCCTCGAGTTGCGCGAGGTTTATCCGTTCGATGTCGCCGCCGATGCTTCCCTCGGTGAAGCTTAGCGCCATCCATGGTTCAAATCGATTGATGACCCTAGTCTTCACCTCGGGATGCTTCGTGAGGTAGAAGTTCAAACCATCGGCGAATGCGTTCATCAGTTTCTTCAACCACTCGGGGCTCGTTGCGTATTGTTTCTTTAACACGTCGGGGTCGATGAAAAGCTTCATGCGCAAGTCCTGATAGATTTTGGACTCGCCTTCGACCTCCGACAGCCGCCCCAGCGCGTTAATGTAATTGGTCTCCACGCGGTTGAAGTCGTCTTCCGCCTGCGCGTAGATCATGCCGAAGACCGCGTCGGCGTCGGTTTTCCCGTAAACGTGCGCAATGCCCCAATCGTCGCGAGTGATGGTGACGCGGCGAGCCTCTTGCTCCCACCGCGTGGTTTCCGGGTTCCTGGCTGCCTGCGCAGCAAACGTGGCGGATGCAGCCGCCACAACGAATAAGAGAATCAGGAAAATTTTCTTCATGAATGCCCCTGCTTGAACGAAGGATGCACGGAACTGCGAAGCTGCAGCGCCAACAGCGTCCCGCGTAAACGCGTCAGCGTAGCACACTCCCGTCCGCTGAGCCGACACGGCTTCCCGTGGTTGGCTCGCCATTCAAAAAGGATGAAGCTGGACGACCTCTGTATTGAAATCAATATTTCGATGTTCCACGCCGGTCCAGTATGCGAGACTACGCAGATACCCGAATGCCTCGTCCAAAATCAGGTGCAGCCCCCCGGAAGCCCTCTGGCCAGAGTGCAAGCCTCAAGTCGCTTGCAGAACATCTAGGACTCTCCAAGGCAGCCGTCTCTTTCGTGATTAACCGCTCTCCGGCGGCTAAGTCAATTCCTCAACGCACCCAGGAGTTGATCCGCAAGGCTGCCCGTGAATTGAATTACCGGCCCAACCATCTGGCGCGGTCGCTGAGGCAGCAGCGCAGTTACACGATTGGCGTGGTGGTGCCGGAAATCAGCGAAGGCTATGCCGCGCTGGTGATGTCTGGAATTGAAGATCACCTGCTCCAGGAAGGTTATTTCTACTTTGTAGTGAGCCACCGGCACCGGGCAGAGCTCATTGAGGAATATCCTCATCTATTGCAACAGCGCGCGGTGGAAGGCATGATTGCGGTGGATACCACTCTTGCTGAAGGAGCGCAGGTCCCGGTCGTCGCCGTTTCCGGCCACCGTGATGTTCCGGGAGTGACGAACATCGTGCTCGACCATGCGCGCGCCGCCATGTTGGCGGTCGAGCATCTTGCGAAGCTCGGTCATCGCCGGATAGCGTTCATCAAAGGACAGGAATTTAGCTCCGACACTGCGGTGCGCTGGGATTCCGTGCGCGCGGCCGCCGCGGAACTTGGCATCGAGATCAAAGACCGGTTGGTGGTGCAACTCGAAGGGGAATCGTCTTCACCCGAACTCGGGTATTTGGTCACCCGGAAACTCCTTGCTTCCGGCGAGCGATTCACGGCGCTTTTCGCGTTCAACGATATTTCCGCGATCGGAGCCATTCAGGCCCTGCGCGAAGCCGGTCGGCGCATCCCCGAGGACGTTTCCGTGGTCGGATTCGACGATATTCAAAGCGCGGCGTATCAGAATCCCGGGCTCACCACGGTGAGGCAGCCGCTCCGTCAGATGGGTGTCCTGGCGGCGGAGACTGTTCTGCAACGCATCAACGCTCCAGTCAAACAGCCCTACCCCAAAGAAATCGTCGTCGAACCCGCACTCATAGTTCGCGGAAGCACGGGGCCCGCGCCGAAAAGCAGCGTGGAGAAGTAACGCGATTCGGGCAAATCCCGTGACACCGCCATTCTTCCCCGCGCCAAGAATTTCTGCTATTTAGTTGATTTGCGGCGAAACATGGTGGGAACAAATTCCAGGGCACTGGCTTCGTTTACGGCGATTTGAATCTGGAATTGCATCACTTCGGGGGCGATAGGATTCTGGTATTCGGTAAGGCATTCGAGCAGGACTTCATTGGGTGAAGAGGAACTGGTGCGCACTTGCCGATAGACCTTCATGACCAGAGCCTCAGCGGCGCCAGGAGTCAACAGCAGCGGCATGCACGTTTCGAGGGAAGCAAAGGAGTCCTCCGCGACATCCAGACCGCGCTTGGCGCAGAGCATGCGCAGCAAGTCGAACCCTTCGCGCGCCGTGGTCGTCGGAAATAGCGGAATCTTGAGGTCCACGCGGCCAGGGCGCTTGAGATCGACCTCGATGAGATCAGGACGGCTGGAGGCCAAAACCCAGATGACGCGGCCGCGATTCGCGCTGCTGCCCATTTCCTCGGCGAGCATGGAATAGATTCGTCCGCCAACTCCGGAATCGCCGCTGGAACCGTCGCGGCGGCCCAGGGCTTGATCCGCTTCATCTATGAAGACGTAGCACCGGCCAAGGGCGTGAATGAGGCGGAAGATTTTTTCGAGGTTGCCTTCGCTGCTGCCAACCCATTTGTCGCGGAAGTTTTTCATCTTGACGATGGGAACGCTGGCTTCGCCGGCAAGACATTCGACAAGGAACGTCTTTCCGGTGCCGACGGGACCGCAAAGGAGATAACCCTTGGGCAGCGCGGCGGTGTCATTTTTCTTCCAGAGTTCAATGTCCTGGCGGAGCCAGCTTTTGATCTTGTCCAGGCCGTAAAGATCGTTTAGCGTGCGCGGCGTCTCGATGAATTCAATCAAGCCGCTGGTGTCTTTCTCCACCAGATCTTTTTTGAGCCTGGCGAGATCGGTAGCCACGACCCGCTCTTTGCGATGCTCCTTCGTCTTGATCACGCTCTCCAGAGCGCCCAGCGTTGTGCCGGCAAGTTGTTCGGCAGCGGCTGGAAAGTCAGTGGCCATGCCCGCGAGAGAAACCGGAAAAGTCGGCGCCATGATTCGGAAACCGTCTAGAAGCTGGTCGGAAGAGGGAAGGTCAATCCTGACTCGAGCGACGCGCGGATTGTTTACGATGAGCGGGTGAAGATCGTTCAAGTTTTCAGTGAGAAGAAACGAAGCAAGCGCATGGCCGGAAAGAAGGCTCTCGTTGGACCAGTCGCGGATCAGCGAGGCGAGCGCGTTAAGGTCATAGTCCAATCCGCCCTGCAAAGCGGGAACCAGGAGATCCGCATTCTTAATGATACAGCCCACTTGAACTGTCGGCTGGTTCACGCGCGTGAGGTTCGCGCAATAGCGAAAATAACGCGTAAGCGTTTCTACCGCGGGGCGAGGCGCTTTCCAATCCTTCTGGCTTTCCTGAAAGTACGGCCACTTCGAGAAAATCTCTGCGCCCTTTTCGATTCGAATTCCGTTGCCAAGGTCGTAGCTGAGAACCACGTCAAATCGTGACAGCAGAACTCCCAGCAAAAAATCCGGCAGCGCGCCCAATCGCGAGGCCGGGGGAGCAGGCAAAACCATCCGGTCGCTGATGTTTCCGTAAATGATGAATTGGCTCGCGGCATTGCTCTCGTAAAGTTCGGCTAGCGTGCGCGCCCAGGGCGGAAGCCCAAAGGCCGGCTCGTGTGAACCCGAGCTGCTGGCGTTCGCAGGAGGTGCGCTCATCAAGATTGCTCCGGAGCTGCGGTCTTGGCCACCGCGCGTGGCTTGCTATAGTCTCGATCAAGATCGGCCACGGCGGATTCGGCGTCGCCGAAGATCCCACCGCTGACGAGGTCGCTGGCGAGTTCGATATCGGTGGAGATGGTCTGCGGTTTGCCCTGCATGGCAGCGTTGTCCAGAATGAGGTCCACTTGCGACTCCACGCGAGTGAGGTCGCTTTCCACTTCTTCGAGCGACTGCCCGCGGCGCTGAATATTCGCGAGCCTCCTGTTAAGAATGTCTAGGGTTGCGGCTCTGGACTGGCGGAGGGCGGCCGTCTCCTGGCTATTCTGGTGTTCCTTTTGTAGCGAAGCGATTTTCTTTTCGAGACTTTCGGCGGTGTCGTCCGTGCCTGCCGTCAGAAGATGATAACGAGCGATGAGCAGCTTCAGATACACCCACTTCAGGTTTTCGAGAGCGTCGCGATTGGTATCAATCAGGAACTCTTCCGCTTGGGCATTGCGGTAGACTTCGAGCACTTTGTCGCAGCGGACCTCGAGGGTAGCGAGGCGCGACTGATAGTCGGGCGGCAGCAGTTTCACCAGCGAATAGCGTTTCGACTGAGAGTCCCCGCTGGAAAGCTGCCGGTCCTCGGCGTCAACAACTTTTTGGAACCGCTTGTTGAAGGCCAGTGAAGTCACAATCGCTGCTTCGGCTGCAAGACCGAGAAACCAAAACCCGGGATGGCCAAAACCAAGAATGAGAAAGCCAGCCGCGGCCAATGCGTTCAGAGGAACGCGGCCGAGTGCCGGAACTTCCACGCCGACGAGAAAGGCTGCCTTCAGGTAACGCCACACGATGTTGGTATTCTACAGTAGCGTCAGTTCTTTTCCGTCTGTGGCCCCATAGTTTTTACCGGAGCTTCAGGAGCGGCCGGAGCGGGGCCGCTGGACGTTGCGGGATCCAGGGCAATGCCTTCTTTCGCGGCAAAGTCCGCAAGCGCCTGATCAGCGAGGGCGTTCTGCTCCGCTTCCTTTAGCTGCACTCCGGACATATCCAGCGAATCGCGTGCGACTCTGGCCCGGCCAGCTGCTTTGTTGCGCTCTTCTTCCACCATGCCTTGAAGCCGGTCGAGGGTATCGCCGGAGCCTCCGATTGTACTGATCATGCCGGAAGCCATCTCGGTCAGCTCGGCCATGGCGCGCTTCATCTTCAGGTCGCTGAGGCTGGAGCGCAGCGATTCGATTTTGGCCCGGGCGCTGCTGACAGCCACGTCGCGTGCTTTGAGCAAATCCTTGTAGGTGGTCTCCGCCTGTTCGAGCTGCTTGCGGTTCTCTTCCAGCTCGCGAGAAACGGTTTGCAGGCGCAAGGCATACTGCGCCGCGGCAGTGCGATTCCCGGCGCGCAAATTCGCGGAGGTCTTGGCGCGCAGATCGCGCTCCTCGAGTTCGAGTTTCTTGACCTGGCTCATCAGCCGTTCGCACAAGCCGGCGTGGGAAGCCAGCCCTTGGTTGTACTGCGCAATCTGCTTGCGGAGGTTTTCCGTCTCCACTTCGAGCAACGCTTCCGGATTTTGCTTTTCGAGGCCGGAGATAAAGAGTCCAAAGAACCCTCGAATGAGATTGGCTAACCGTTGAAACATGCCGTGATGCTCCTTTCGATCATTCCAAGTCCGCGCGCCGGCCTCGACAAGTGCGAGCCTAACGATTGGCCTGACTGCGCTGCCAGCTCTGCAAGAGATTGTTCACGACTTCGCCGTGAGGTGGCTCGCAAATTTTGCCAAGATCCACTTTTACTCCGTAATCGGCGTACTTCACGAACGGACTGTCAGGAAACTTCACCGGCACATTGGGATTTGCCGGGCGAAAGCCGTGAACCAGGGATTCTTTTTGAATTGGTTCACTCAGCAAAAATGCCAGAAAAGCCTCGGCCGCTTTGCGTTGGTCCTTGGAGCTCCAAGTCGCATCGATGATGTAATAGGGGTTCTCATTCCAGGCGTTGTATTCCGGATAGACCACGCGAATCTGCCCCCAGCGGCCTTCGGCATTCTTGAGGTAGTCGATGGTCACGCTTTCATAGACGAACAGAGCATCGTATGAAGACGGGCCCTTCAAAACCATTTCGCGCATCATGTTTCCGGTGCTATTGGAAAGTCCGCTGACACCGCGTTCAAAACTTTGCAGCCAATTCTGAAAGCCGACATCCACGACGTCTTTCAGTCCCAAGTCTTTGGTCTTCTTTTGAAAAGAGTACGCGGCGAGAACAATAGTCATCAGGCCGGAGTTGGACTCGTTCGGATGAGTATGGCCAAACTTGAAGAGGCCCCATTCGGGTTTCTGCGCGATGGCATCCCAGCCGCCCTTTTCCTGGAGAGCCTGTCCCACCGTAGAAAACGAGAGTGTTTTGTATTTTTGCAGGAAGGCTTGGTAGCGCTCGTCCCAAATCACGAACACCATGGGCGAAAGTGCGATCGGCTCTTCCTTCAAGATAGGATTTTGACTGTACTTGACCTGCCACTCTTGAACAAAAATATCCTTGTACAGCGCGCTGGCGGGAGACCACACGTGGATGCGCTGGTCGCCGTTCAGCAGAGCGTGCGCTCCCTCGAGCGAGCCCATCGGTATCAGGTTCACCTTGATGCGTTTGCCGTCCTTGGTCTTCGCGAATTCCTGCACGGCCCATTCGAGCCAGCGCTGCTTCTCCGTGCCATAGGCGATGCCGATTTCCACCTGGTCGCCGCTGCCCAGCGAATCAAAGATGCCGCCGCCCGGTGTAGCTGGTTTTCCCGGAGAACTCCAGGGAGTCTTATTGGTGAAGAAATAGTAGGCGCCAACTACGCAGATGGCGATAAACGCAAAAATAAAGAGCTTTCCGAGCGCTGTCAGTTTGGGTCCGTCGGACATGTTATCGAGAGCCCTCTGCTCTCAACAGAACTGCCCCGCCGGGGCTAGAAAAACGTCGAGATGTCGCGGAAAACCTCGACGATATTTTGCGGGGTGCCTGCATAGAATTTGGCCTGCGTGGCTTCCGCGATCTGCTGCAGGATGTCCTTGCGGGCATCGCGGCCGTAGGCAATGGTGAAGACATGGATCGCCCTCGTCTCGCCGTTATATCTGATACGTTCCATAAGCTCATTTAATTTCATTTTGCTTTCGGTGTCTTCGCCGTCCGTCAGCACGACAACTGCTTGAATCTTGGCGTCGGGATTCTTCACCGCAGCGAGGTGCTGGTATCCCGCGTCAATGGAATCGTAGAGAGCGGTTCCGCCGCCGGCAAACAAGGAGTCCACGTGCTGCAACAACTGCGCGCGCTGGTCCTTCACGCTGGCGTCCTGCTGGGCCCAATGCAATTCGGAGCTGAACGGCAGGAACGAAAAGGTATCGCCATCGTCAAGAAGTTGTACCAACTGTTTTGCGCCCTCTTTGGCGTTTTGCATCTTGCTTTCTTCGCCCATGCTTCCCGAGGTGTCCAGAACGAGAACGACGTTCGAGTGCTTCTTCTGCACTTTCCAGGCTTGCAAGACGCCGTTGATTACCTCGACGGATGGCACTTCGAGAGTTGTTTTTGGTTCCTTGGGATCAATGCCGTGCGCCGAGTCCAGAGGGGAAGCGAGCGGTACTTCCAACGATGCCGGCCGGAATCCGTACTCTAGCGCTTTTTCTTGTTGCCGGCGGGCGAGTAAATATTGGACGTAAATTTTTGCGGCTTCGCGGTGTTCCGGGGTGACCCAGTCGCGTTCCACCACTCCTACGGGGTGATCGCTCCAAAAGGTGCCTTCCTTCGGATAAATCGCCACCACCGGGAACGGCAAGTTCTTTTCCGAATAGGATTCGACGACCATGCTCTCGTAAAGCACTGCCGCAGAAAGATACTCCGGACCATTCGCGAACATCTTGCGCCCGAAAAATCCGGTGGAGCTTCCGTAGTGAACGACGCTCTGTTCCACACCGGCGATAAATTGCTGTGTTTGTGGTTTTTCCAGATCGGTGAGTTTCAACCCGGCGGTCTTGCCGGAGGCCGCATACGCCTCCGCGAAGAGGGAAATCAGTCCGCTATTGCTGAATTCCGGGTGCGTGTGGCCAAACTTGAATTTCCCCCACTGCGGATAACCGTACGCCTGCCAGCCTTTCGGATTGCGCGCCAGTGCCAGGACATCCGTCCAGCCCAGCGGCTTCTGGCCCCAGCCAATCGCTTCCGCCATCGGTTTCCACATGGCGATCACTACTGGCGACAGAACCAGATTGTCTGTCGAGGCAACCAGATCTTTTCCTGTTTTCGTGCGCGATTCCGCATTTCCAAGTTTAATGAACGCTGCAGACGCCGGGCTCGCGATATGCGCCTGGAGCCTGCCGGAAAGAATATTGTCGATGGTTTCGCCGGAACCCATCGGCAGGGCGCGCACGAAGATCGTTCTTCCGCCCTGTGTTTTGGTGTTGCTCCGATTGAACGTATCGGTGACATCCTTGATCCATTTTTCTTTTTCGGAACCATACGGAAAAAGCAGCTCCAAGGAGCCGCGCGGAGCAGCCGTTGGCATTTCGGGGGAGGAAGGCGCCTGTTTCTTGCAGCCGGATGTTAGGACCGCGGCGAACAACAGAAAGAAGGAGAGCCCGCGGGCAATAGAGAATACCCGCGCCTTGCTAAGAACAGGCGCCCTATTTGTGGTGCTGGATCTGTAGGAAATCGGGAGAATAAGGCCTCTCGGCCCCTGCCAAAAATCGGGCTAGCTCATTCTACAGATTTCCTGTGGAATGCAAAAGATAATGCGTCTGCAGGGGCCTTCAATTGTGAACATCTTGTAATAAATGCCCACCAGGCTTGGGGTTCGCCTCTCAGGCCTTTGCGGAATTGATGTTTTTCAGCTTGGCGGAGCGTCCAGGCCGAACTCGCGATGTGTGGTATTCAGCGCCGTTTTCACGGACTTCTCGTCGATCACGAAGGAGATGTTGCTTTCCGAAGAGCCTTGAGCGATGGCGATCAAATTTACGTTTTCACGCCCCAGCGCATTAAAGGTTCTGCCGGCGATTCCTGGAGTCCCGCGCATGTTTTCTCCCACCACGGCCACGATCGCGATATTCGAATCCACGGTGATGTGTTCCACCTTGTGGTGCGCCAGGTCGTGCGCGAACTCTTTGCGCAGAGCTTTCACCGTGCGCTGAGCGTCGGCAGTAGAAACGATGAAGCAAATATCGTTTTGGGAGGACGACTGCGAAATCAGCAGGACGTTGGCGCGCACTTCGGCGGTCGTTGAGAACGTGCGGCCCACAACATCTGGCAAGCCGACAATTCCCGGGCCGCCCACGCTTATTAATGTTACGTCGCGGATGGCTGTCAGCGCTTTGACTCCCCCGCCGATGCTGCGGCCCGCGGGCGTAATCTTTGTGCCGGGCTTTTCGGGAGCAAAACTGTTGCGGATCCATATAGGAATCGCCGCCTGCACGACCGGGTTCAGCGTTTTCGGATGCAGCACTTTCGCGCCAAAGTAGGCCAGCTCCGCTGCCTCGCGATAGGAGATCACAGGAATCGTGCGCGCCTCCGACACCAGTCGCGGGTCTGCTGTGAGCACGCCGTCGACGTCGGTCCAGATGATCACTTCATCCGCATCCATCGCCGCGCCTAGAATTGTTGCTGAATAGTCAGAGCCGCCCCGCCCCAGCGTGGTCAGTTGGCCCTCTGTGGTTGCGCCAATGAAACCCGTCACGACCAGCGCAATTCCTTTTTCCAGCAGTGGCCGCAAGCGCGCTTGCGACTTCGCGCGCGTCAATTCCATCTGCGGCTCCGCGCCGCCATGAAACGCATCCGTCACGATTAATTCCGTCGCTTCGATCGCTTCGCTTGCCAGCCCCAGCTCGCGAACTGCCGCCGCCACCAGTGGTGCCGAAAGCCTTTCTCCCAGGCTCGAGATCGCGTCCAGAGTGCGCGGCGTGAGCTCCCGCAGCAATGCAGTTCCTTCGCACAGCCGGCGGCCCTCGGCGAACACCTCTTCCATCCGCCGGCGAATCTGCGCGCGTTTTTCCTCATGCGGGATCAAGCTCATAAGCGCGGTTTCATGTTGCCGCCGCAGCACATCGACGATCACCGCGGCCTCTTCTGCGTTCCCGGTCTGCGCTTTCTTGGCCGCCTCGATTAGCCGGTTGGTCACTCCGCTCATCGCGGAAACCACCGTGATGCAGCCACACTGCTTCGCAGCATTCGCAACAATCTGCGCGGTCCTGGCAATGCAAGCCGCATCGCCCACCGAAGTCCCTCCGAATTTCATCACCTGCAGCCGCGCTTTCATCTCTTGCTGACCGCCCCCCTCAATACACCGGCAAATTGTTTTTGCTCGTGGAGACTTGTTCTTTTCGTCTCCCGATTTTTTTCTATATTGAGTTTACCTTGTGAGCCATCCGATGGCGCACTGTTCCCTCCTGTGGTTGTTCCTGCTTCTAACCTGCCACTCATTTTGCCTTCTTCGCGTTGACTTGCTGCGCCGCGCCGCCTAGCATTCCGCCAGCAGGATTCACATGCGCCGCTTCATCTGGATTCGAATTGCTCTCTTTTTCCGCCAAAGCCGCTGGGGCTTCGCGCTGCTCGCCCTGTGGTTTGCACTCGGCACCATTATTTTCTACCACTTCGAGCGCCTGTCCCTGTCCGAAGCCTTCTTGAACGCCGTCTATCTTCGCGTCCAGCCTGGCTCCTTTTGGGTTCTCTATTCTTTCTGGGGCCAGTGCGTTTTGTTTGGGATCGTCATTTCCATTTTTATTCTGCAAGCGCTGCAACGTTACAATCCACAGGAGGGATGCCGCATGCTCGCCAGCGAAATGAAAGATCACGTCATCGTTGTTGGCCGCGGCCATCTTGGTACGCACCTTGTGGACCACCTGCGCCAGACCGCGCGGCCTTACGTGCTGGTCGAAAAGGATGCGATGGCCGTTGATGATCTGATTCGCGCCGGTGAACCCGTGATCGTGGACGACGCCAAACAGGAGAGCACACTGATCGATGCCGGCGTTGATCGTGCCCGCCTCATCGTCATCACTTCGAATGTGATTGAAACCGCTCTCCTGGTCACCAAGCGCGCCCGCGACCGCAACAAGAAAGCCACCATCATCGTGCGCTGCTACCTGGACGAATTCACCGAAATCCTCGAAAGCCTCGGTGCCAACGAAGTCATATCCAGTTCCAAGAGTGCCTTCAACGAAATCGCCACGCACATCAGCGCCGTTGCAAAATGACTTTCTGGGGTGCGCATTCTGCATTTGCGGATAGACGAGTGGCTAGTGCCGAGTACGAGTGTCCCTGGTGAACTCCACCTTGCGGCTACACAAGTCCCTCTCCCACAATAAATGATATGTCCGTCGCCGCACTGGAAGCTCCCCCAACTCCGGACTCGTCGCCAGAAAAAACTGGGTACCGTACCCTGTACATTTTGCTGCTCGTCTGCGGATTTATCATGCGTTTCGGATTCGTCCTTCTGAAGAAAACCTACATCCGCTCTCCGGGTTCGATCCTTCCTTTTGGCGCGGAGGTTTGCAGCATCGCCGAGCATATCGTTCTCGGAAAAGGTTTCAGTTCGCCCTTTAATCAGGACACCGGCCCGACCGCCTGGATCGCCCCCGTTTATCCTTATATGTGTGCGCTGGTCTTCCGACTCTTCGGCATCTATTCCGAAGCGTCCGCGATTGTGTTGCTTGGGATTCAATGCATCATCGCCGCTGCCACCGGCATAACCATCCACGCCTTGGGCCGCCGCACTCTGGGCGCCCAAGTCGGCTTCTGGGCCGCTTGGATCTGGGCGCTCAGCCCCATTTTTTTCCGCTGGCCGGTTTCCTGGATTTGGGACTTTACGGCCAGCGCCTTTCTTCTTTCCGCGGTTTTCACCGTCACTTTGAACGTCGCGGAGAAAAACACGCGCAAGCTTTGGCTGTCGCTGGGAGCGCTTTGGGCGCTCATCGCGCTCACCAACCCTGCTTTGCTCAGCGTAATGCCTTTTACTTTTCTTTACGCCGCATTTGTGAACCACCGCTCGTTCAAGCCCTGGTTTGCTTCGGCAGCGCTTGCCGGGGCGCTTTTCGCCGCGCTAGTTTCTCCCTGGCTGATCCGCAACGAACTCGTCTTCGGCCGGCCCGTTTTTTTCCGCAGCAACTATTGGTTTGAATTTCACCTTGGCAACTACCACTACAGCAACGGCATGGGTTTCACGGGCAGGCATCCTGGGGTCAACCCTGCGGAGCTTCAGAAATATGCTGCCTGGGGAGAGTTGCGTTATATCGACTATTGGAAAGAAGACAGTCTGCGTTTTGTCCGTCAGTACCCGTCCGAATTCCTGGATTTAACGCTTCATCGCGCGTGGTGGTTTTGGGATGGCAGCCGATTGATCTACTGGACGCGGGAATGGTGGAAGCCTTGGGAGTTTTGGCCCTTGTCGCTTCTTGGGTGGCTTGGCCTCCTCTTTGTTTTTACACGGCGTCCGCGCGGATGGCTGCTCTTCGCCGCGACGCTCCTCATTTATCCGATCCCGTACTACCTAGCCTATCCCGTCGCAAAATACCGCCACGCCATCGAGCCCGAGCTTCTTCTGCTCTCTGTCTATCTCGCTTTCGTTCTTTGGAGTGAGATCCAGTCACTCTTGCCCCGCCGCCCGTGATCCTTTCCTGCGCGCGTCCGAACCTTACTTCAAGAGGCGCTCAGCCATGGAAGGAGCGTTACCATAAGGCAACGAGCCCGTCTTCGATGTGGTGCGGGAACCCAGGCCTTCTGAGAAAATATCCCTGTCTTAGCCGGTTCCGTCCTAGGAACAATAACGAGGCCGCTACATTGAGAGTAGTTTGCTCCGAAGAGGAATTAAATGACCAGGCTCCCTACGATTCGAGAGCCGATGGTCCCGATTTCTCAATGAAAACCTCGACGACGCTTTCGATTCTTATTCCTGTGTACAACGAGGAGTATCTGGTTTGCGCCAGCCTCGAACGGCTAAAACTTCTCGGGCAGTCGGCGCTGCTCGAGCGCGTCGAAATCATCGTGGTGGACGATGGATCGACCGACCAGACTGCAGCTATCTTGAGCGAATTTAAGCGCTCGCTTGCCGAAGCGCCCCTCGGCAAGCTGCAATGGCATTTTGTGCGCCATGATTCCAACCTGGGAAAAGCTGCGGCCATTCGGACCGCCCTGTCCTGCTCTACAGCGGAACTAACCGTAATTCATGACGCGGATCTCGAATATCACCCGTCGGACCTCCTAAAAATGATTCACGTTTTCCTGGAAGAACGGGCCGATGCCGTCTTTGGTTCACGTTTTCTCGCTAGCGAATACCGGCGGGTCCTTTTCTTCCGCCATCAGCTTGGCAATCATTTTCTAACGCTCTTGTGCAACATCGTCTCGGATCTGAATCTTACAGACATGGAAACCTGCTACAAGATGGTTAGAACCGAGCTATTGAAAAGCATTCCCCTTTTGGGCCAGGGATTCGAGATCGAACCTGAGATTGCCATCAAACTAGCAAAGCGCGGAGCACGCATTTTTGAAGTCCCTATCCGCTATGCCGGGCGCACCTATCAGGAGGGGAAGAAGATCAATTGGAAGGATGGCATTCGGGCCGTTTTTGCGATTCTGCGATTTGGCTTTACGGACCACATCTACGCCGATGACATTTATGGGAGCCAGATTCTCGGCCGCCTCAATCGCGCGCCGCGCTTTACCAAGTGGATGGCGGATGTAATCCGTCCTTACGTTGGCGAGAAAGTATTGGAAATCGGTGCAGGAACAGGCAATCTGACACTGCAATTGGTCCCCCGAAAACTCTACTGGGCCAGCGACATAAACCCGTTGTATCTGATGTACCTCGAAAACGTAAGCCGCAATCGACCCTACTTGCATGTCGGCTACACGGACGGCCAATCCGCGGAGTCGTATCCCAAGGAGCAACAGTTTGATACCGTTATTTGCCTGAACGTGATCGAGCATCTTGCAGACGACCTGGGCGCGATGCGCAACATACGAGAAGTCCTGGAGGACGGAGGAAGGGCTCTTGTCCTGGTTCCGCATGGCCCCTGGCTCACAGGCACGCTGGACGAAGTGCTGGGCCATCACCGGCGCTATACTCGAAATCAATTAGGGGAGCTGGCTGCCACTGCGGGCTTCCGCCTGGACACCATGCTGGAGTTTAACCGAGTCGGCGTTATTGCTTGGTGGCTTAATGGCTGGCTTTTGCGGAGGCGGACTTTTGGCTTCTGGCAAATCAAAGTGTTGAACTTGCTCACTCCGTTGTTCCGTGTGCTGGACAAATTCTTGCCTATACCGCCACTCTCGCTCATTGCCGTGCTGAGCAAGCCCAGCTTGGAAGAAGTTAACTCGTCCGCTCGCGCGTCCTTGGAGCCCGCCACTACCGCGTAGCAGACTTGCCGCCGCCCTCTTCAGCCAATCACCCTACCCAAAACACAAAGATAATGCCGCATTAAACACGCGCTCTCAATGACTCGTTTCATCGTGCTAGCCTAACCCCGTCAGTTCGCTAGAATTACGCCCGCGGTCAAGGAAAACAAATTTGATTCTGCGCTTATGGCGCTCTCGCTCGAATTATGAGAAGGCGCTTTTCTTCCTGTTCCTCCTGAGCCTTCCCTTCCTGCACCCTGTCGTCAACGGCGACGGGGTCGGGTATTACGCCTACATTCGCTCCCCCTTGATCGATCACAACTTTAGCTTTTCCTCAGACTTTCAAAACCCAGAGGAGGAACTGGAGAAGATTTTCTTGAACGATCACTTTGTCTACAATCCGGTGACGAAAACTGGCCATCTGCCGAACTTCTACGCCGTTGGTCCCGCTGTCCTGTGGAGCCCTTTTCTGACTTTGACCCACCTGGCGGTCCTCGGTTTAGAACTTTTGGGTTGGCAGATTGCCGCGGATGGCCACTCCTGGCCATACCTGGCGACGATGACAGGTGCAACGGCCCTCTATGGATTCGCGGGTCTTTGTTTCTCCTTTGCGATAGCCCGAAGACTTGTTGAGGAGCATTGGGCCTTTTGGGCCACGGCCGGAATATGGTTTGGGAGTTCAGTCCCAGTCTATATATACCTGCTGCCGGCATGGTCTCACGCGCATTCCATTTTCACGACCTCTCTCTTCCTCTGGTATTGGCTGCGAACGCGCGGCACTCGTACGAGCGGACAATGGCTGAAACTAGGGCTGCTGTCTGGCTTAATGATCGACGTTTATCAGCTCAATGGAGTTTTTTTGATCGCGGTGGCTTATGAGGCTGTTTCCGCCTATGCGGCAATTTGGTCTGCGGGCGCCGCCAAGCCGGAACTGCACGAAACGCTTCGCCTTCACGGTGTTTGCGGACTTGGGGCTCTCCTTGCTCTCTTGCCGCAATTCGTCACGCGGCAAATCGTATTCGGGAACCCCTTGAGCGTTGGGCCGTACGCACTTCGCACGTGGAATTGGACCTCTCCGGTATTTGTGAAAGTGTTGTTTTCCAACGACCATGGGATGTTCGTCTTCACTCCTCTCCTAATCATGGCAATTGGAGGACTCTTTTATCTACGGAGATTGGATCAGCCTTTCGGAACGATTTGCCTTTTGATAACTCTAGTTTTCTACTGCCTTATCTCCTGCTTTCCGTGGTGGCATGGAAACGTCGGGTTTGGCAATCGCTTCTTCGTTTCACTGACACCGATCTTTATCTTCGGACTTGCTTCACTGTTTGCATGGATCACCCGGTTCTGGGGTGACGCGCGCACCGCCTCGTTCCGGCTCATCCCGCTCACACTTCTCTTTGTGATCTGGAATCTCGGCTTGGTATATCAGTGGCAAACGCACTTGCTGCCGAGATACGGTAGAGTCGACTGGCAGACTATCCGCTTTAACCAATTTCGAGTTGTTCCGGTAGAAGCTCTTCGCGATTTGCGCGAGAGATTATGGCCATAGCGCCTGTAGCGCGGTCTCGACGGCATGATGGTTTCTGGTTCGAAGTTCGTTGAGTTTGTTCGCCTGTTATGGCCGCTTGCTGGGCTATTCCAGCGATTCGATGCGTCGATCAGGGATAACTCACATCGACGCGATGACCACATACAGCACGATAGCGACCCATGGGCGCACGAACGCTAACGCAATCGCCAGCACGTAAACCATTAGCGACATCTTGCCTTTCAGCTCCTCCCCTATCGCCCGCGCCAGTCTCGAGTCGGGGCCGTTGCACGCGATGAGGGAGCTCCGAGACATCATTTGGGAAGACTGCGGTGTAAGTTGAATCTCTCGCTTAAGTCGTGGAGCACCCGCTGTGGTACTACCCGAAATTGATTGTAGAGAACTTCGTCCCAATAGACCGACGCCCGCCACGGCAACATTTGTGTTTTCCACTGGTAGATTAGACCCGCGTTCCACAGGGCAAAGACGAGCGTGAGCGGCACGACCCGCAGCGCGGCGGCCCGCTCACTTCCCCATAGGTGTTCGGCAAATCCAAACGCGCAGGCCAAGCCGAGAATAAACAAAGGCGTCAGGGAGAGGAAATACCGATTGCCAAGCCCAAATACTCCGTCCCACCAGGGATAGAAGGCCACGATGCAATAGAAGGCCACTACAATCGAGATGCAAATAGCGGCCAGGGCCACCTGCTGCCTGCAGAGACAAAATAGACCGGCGACCGCCAGGACTAGAATTGGGCTGAACACAAAAAGACCGTGGTTTGGAGAGAATAGGACCGCTCCAAAAGCGGGAGACTTCCAGTTCCAAAGAGAGTAAGGTCCCACCGAAAAAGGACTTCCGTACACGATCTCTCGCGTAATGAAGTTCGGCAGCAACGCCACAAAGCCACCCATGGCACACAGCAAGTGCCGTTGCAGTGCCTCCCAAAGTCCCCGGGTGTCACGGGACCGCTTTTGCCAGGCCCCGGCATAGTCGGATACTACGTCGCAAGCCGGCGCGAGAAGAAAAACGACGTTGGGATAGTGCACTTCAATCATCAGACCGCCGAGCAGGCCAAGGAGCATCCATTGTCGAGGCGTTCTCCCTTCCCGGGTTCGCAGCCAGTAGAAGAAGAAGAGGGAGTTCACAAAAATGGAATGGGTGTGGGGCCACGAAGGGTACAGATACATGAAGATGGGCAGCGCGCCAGCGAACCATATTCCCACGGTGGCCCAGAAAGCCCAACGTTCATTGACGAATCTCCTCGCCACGGCAAAAGAAAGACCCAGTCCGACGAAGCCGTATAACGCTGTAGCACCGGCCATGGAGGCCATATATGGCCAGGAATGGCCATCGGGAGCGATGTGTGCTCCCAGGTGTATGGAGACAAGGACTGCAAGATGGGTGATCACCAGGAAGGGGCTCCAGAGGATCGCCGGTCCCACGGGATAGAAATTGGGCAGATGTCCGGTTTTGGTTATGGGATTGTACAAAATGTGATCCACCAGGAATTGACGCTGAAGTTCTTCTTCCGGATTTCGCCAGTCCGACGCAAAGCTTAAGTTGTGGTCGATTACGGGAGAACGCACGTACGCGTAGAACCCGATGCCGTCGCCGTTAACATGTGCATGGAGAAAGGGCAAGGTTAAAAGGAATAAGAGAAAAAGCGCTCTCTCATAGTTCGAGCGAGAGTGCCACAAGCGCAAAAGGAAAGTCGCCTTCATCGGCGGTCTTGGTGATTCACGCGAGTCCCAGACACTACGCTAACCTAAACTCACTCTCAATACCGCTGTTTTCACGCAATCCAATACTATCCCATTGCAGTCACCGTCTGGGCTTGGAAAGCAAGTGATGGGGCGAGAGGCACGCAAACTACACAACCGATTCGATTCTCCGATCGGGAATAAGCCAGGCCGCAGCGTTCACAGCGTACAGCACGATGGCAATCCAAGGGCGCACGAACGCCAGCGGAACCGCAAGAGCGTAAAGCAATAGCGACACTGTCCCTTTCAGTTCGCCACCTACCGCCTCGGCTAGTTTTGAGTCGGGGCCGTTGCAAGCGATGATGGATCGTTCCAGTAGAATGTAAGCAATCGCGGCCATGGCTAAAACCACGCCGTAAGCCGCAGTGGGTGCCGCGGCAAAATGCGTTTCATCCATCCAACGGATTACGAACGGAACGAGCGACAACCAGAAGAGCAGGAACAGATTGGCCCACAGCACCGCGCCATTAATGCATTCCGTAACATGCAGCATGTGGTGATGGTTGTTCCAAAAGATGCCGACGTTGGCGAAGCTGAGAGCGTACGCGAGAAATAACGGTACGCTGGACGTCAGCGCTGAAAAATCGGAGCCCGCAGGCACCTTCAGCTCCAACACCATGATGGTGATGATGACGGCAAGCACTCCATCCGTAAAAGCCTCAAGACGTTGTTTTTCCATGGCCGTCCCTGAATTCTCTGCAACAACTAGTCGCCCGGTGCCAAAAACCCGCTTATTTTCCCCCAGCCCTCAGAGGAGTGTATCTCACGACCGTAAAGCTGTTACACCTCCCGATAAGAAAGCGCGCTCATTGGCAACGGTCTACTAGCGGAGCAAGGCATGCGTTGACATCCGTTTCACCACCCACCTAACATGACACTCGGAAATTCCATGTCAATCACCATTTGGCAAGCGATTTTGCATCGCAAATGCGGAAGTTCGGCGGCTCATTCGAAAGGTGGTTCGGTATGAATTCACGGCGCATTCTCGGCCTGGCTCTGGTCATCATCGCGATTGGAGTTGTCATCGTGTTTCGCTCCGCTGCGGATAGCGCGACGAAGCCCGGCGACGTGAGCGAAGCGCGCATCCTGGCTGACGCCACCACCGGAAACAACTGGCTGGTGAACGGCCGCACTAATGACTCGAAACATTTCAGCCCGCTCAAGCAGATCAACGATCAGAATGTCGCCGGCCTGGGCCTCGCCTGGTATCTCGATTACGACGGAATGATGGGCATTGTCTCTGAACCGATCGTCGTCGATGGCGTCATTTACATCAGTGCTCCCCTTTCCAAGATTTACGCCGTGGAAGCAGCCACAGGAAAACTTCTCTGGAAATACGATCCGCAAATCCGGCTCGATCAAGCGCTGAACGGTTCTTACTCCGCGCGCACCAATGGCGGCGTAGCCGTCTGGAACGGAAAAGTTTATGTCGGCACCGGCGACTGCCGCCTGATTGCCATCGATGCCGCGACGGCAAAAAAAATCTGGGAAGCTACCGTCTGCGAACCTTTGCAGACCGGCATCACCGGTGCACCGCGAGTCGCCAAGGGAAAAATCCTCATGGGCTACAACGGCTCGGATGATGCCGTCCGCGGCGCTCTCGCGGCCTATGACGCAGAAACGGGCAAGGAACTCTGGCGATTCTGGACCGTTCCGGGCGATCCCGCAAAAGGATTCGAAACAAAAGAACTGGAGATGGCGTCGAAAACCTGGTTCGGCGAAGGCTCGTGGAAGATTGGCGGCGGCGACGTGTGGCACGCCATTACCTATGATGACGCGACAGGCTACGTGATCTTTGGCACCGCCGGCGCCGACGTCGGCTACGGCGAAATGGCTGGAGTGAAAATCACCGGCGAAAAGCTCTTCTCCCAATGCATCATCGCCGTGAAAGTCGACACCGGGGAATACGTCTGGCACTACCAGACCGGCACCGAAGGCGTTCACAATGAAAACAATCAGATCATGATGGCCGACCTCCCGATCAACGGCGAAAAGCGCCATGTCGTGCTGACTGCACCCAAGAATGGCTTCTTCTACATTCTTGACGCCAAAACCGGCAAGCTTCTTTCCGCCAAGCCGCTCGTCAAAACCACCTGGGCTACAGCCTACGATCTTCAAACCGCCAAACCCGTTTTGATCCCCGCATCTCAGGGCGGCGGCAGACAGTGGACGGTCCACAATTGGTGGCCGATGAGTTACAGCTCGCTCACGGGTCTCGTCTACATCCCCTCGACAGACCGCCACTCGGGCACCAAGGCTGCCGTCGAAGCAGGCGAAAGCGGAGAGGGACTTTTCGGCAAACTGATCGCTTGGGATCCCATTGCCGAAACCGCCCGTTGGGCCGTCGAAGAGCAAATCGCCGTCAACGGCGGCGTTGTTTCGACCGCCGGCAATCTCGTTTTTCAGGGCCAAGGCACAGGCGAATTCGCGGCCTACGCTGCCGACACCGGCAAAAAACTCTGGTCCATCCAAACCAGGTCCGCCATCGATTCCATCCCCGTCACCTTTACCGCGAATGGTGAACAGTACGTAATTACTTCTGTCGGCTGGGGTTCCGGGTCACGCCTCTTTGCCCCTGCGCGCACCATGGCCACGCCCGAATCCAAGCGTGGTCCAGAACGTCTGTATGCCTTCAAACTCGGCGGCAAAGTTCCATTTCCAATGCCGCACATTGAAGTTCCACCTGTGCCAAAACCGCCCGACCAAAAAGTCAGTGAAGAAGTCATTCGCAAGGGCGAAAAGCTTTACGTCTCCTTTTACTGCGAAGGATGCCACTCTCCTGGCATCGACGGCAGCGGCGCTTGGGTCGAGGACGGCGCGATTCCCGATCTGCGTTACGCCCCGCCTGAAGTGCACAAAGATTGGTACGGCATCGTCCTGGGTGGCAGCCACTGGTCGAAAGGCATGCCCGGCCTCGCCGACCCGCCGAAATTTGCTTTTCCCAAAGCCCACATGACCGTCGCCGAAGCCGATGCCGTCCACGCTTACGTGATCGATCAGGCGTGGAAGGCTTACAAAGGCGAAAAGGAAATCGCCCACACCAAACGCGAAAACTATTAGCGCGCCGTCGCGCTGGCAAATCCGGCGGCCAGACTAAGTAGGCCAACCCCCAGATGGATAAAATTGAAATGCGTGTTCAGGTCCAGTTGAATAGGACCGAGGTCGCGCATGCCGGCGAAGCCCGCAACAGCCACCAGCGTATAAATCGTTCCAAAAATCAGTCCGAATCGTCGTGGGCCATCAACGCTCTTCCCCAACCCCGCCCAAAGAGCGACCAAACCGCTCACGAGGTGAAAAATGTTATGAGCGGGAGGAAACGTGAGATTGAACATTTCATGTCGAAAGAATCCCACGACACCAACTACGACCAGGATCGCTCCGCTCAACACTACATAGATTTTTGCCAGCGTGTTTCCCATTTTCGGCCACCCTTCCACTGGGGCTTCTTTAGTTCGCGGAACCGCGTGGAGCTTATGGCTCGGGTGGACTAGCCGTCAAGTCCGTGGAGACTTGCCTGTTCGGAAAACGACGCGCTTTAAGGCTATAATTTGCGCCAGTCGTGAGCCTCTCCACAGGAAACAAGCTCGGTCCTTATGAAATTGTCTCCCCTCTGGGTGCGGGCGGCATGGGCGAAGTCTTTCGCGCGCGCGATACGCGCCTCGACCGCACCGTCGCGATCAAAATTCTCCCTCCGCAAGTTTCGAATGACCCCATCCACAAGCAACGCTTCGAGCGCGAAGCAAGGACAATTTCCAGCCTGAATCATCCGCACATCTGTGTTCTCTATGACGTCGGCCATCAAGACGGCACCGACTATCTCGTCATGGAATGCCTCGAAGGTGAAACGCTCGCGAAGCGCCTCGAAAGAGGTCCGCTCCCCCTCGAGCAAGTTCTTAAATTTGGCCGCCAGATCGCGGACGCGCTGGATAAAGCCCACCGCTGCGGCGTCGTGCACCGCGATCTGAAACCCGGCAACATCATGCTCACTCCCACGGGCGCGAAACTCCTCGACTTCGGCTTGGCCAAGCCCGCATTGCCGCTGAACACCGGCCTCACTTTGACGGCCGCAGCAACGCCATCTTCTCCGGTCACCCAGGAAGGCACCATTCTCGGCACCTTCCAATACATGTCCCCCGAACAGATCGAGGGCAAAGAACTCGACGGCCGTAGCGACATTTTTTCGCTCGGCGCTGTCCTCTACGAAATGCTCACCGGCCGTCGCGCCTTTCAAGGCAAGAGCCAGTTGAGCGTGGCCTCGGCGATCCTTGAGAGCGAACCTGCTCCCATCGTTTCTGCAAAGCCCCTCACTCCTTCTTCGCTCGATCGTGCCATCCGCCGCTGCCTCGCCAAAGACCCCGATGACCGCTGGCAAACCGCTCGCGACATTGCCATCGAACTGAAATGGATCGCCGAATCCGGCTCGCAATCAGGTGCAGCAGTTCCTGCCAAGGAGCGGGGCAAAAATTCCGAACGACTGCTTCTGGCTGCTTTGGCCGTGACTGCTGCGATCGCGCTTGTCTTCGCATTTCTCTACGTTAATCGGCCGCCTGCTGAAACTCGCGTTACGCGCACCTACGTGAAGTCAGAAGAAGGTTCTGCCTTCATCTTTTCTGGAGACCAGAAAGGTTTCGCCATCTCTCCTGATGGCCTCAATCTGGCTTACGTAGCCTCGACTCCATCTCCCGATTCCAAATCCGCTCTCTGGCTTCGTCCTATGGATTCGCTTCGTGCTCGATTGCTTCCAGGAACGGAAGCCGCCGGATTTCCTTTCTGGTCGCCCGACGGCAGGTACATTGCTTTCTTTGCCGGCGGCAAACTGAAGAAAATTGATGTCCAAGGCGGCCCGCCTTCCGTTATCTGCGACGCTCCGGACGGGCGCGGCGGCTCTTGGAACCAGCAGGGCGACATCGTTTTTACCCCGACGGTCAATTCTCCCATCTACCGCGTCTCCGCTTCCGGTGGACCCATCTCCCAACTCACCACTCAAGATCCTTCCAAGAATGAAACCACTCACCGCTGGCCCTGGTTCCTCCCCGATGGGCGTCACTATATCTTTTTAGCAGGAAGTACATTCACTCCCAGCGATAGCGCCACCAACTCCATCATGATGGGTTCTCTCGATTCCAAGGGGACCAAGCTCCTTTTTCATACTCACTACCAGGCCGTGTACGCCTCCGGCCATATGCTTTTCTTGCGCCAGTCCTCACTGATGGCCCAACCCTTCGACGCCAAACGTTTCGCGCTCACAGGAGAAGCCGTCCCCATCGCCGAACAAGTACTCGAGGATTCCAGCATTGCCCGCGCCTGGTTCTCTCCATCCGCAAACGGCCTGCTTCTCTACGCCGAGGGTGTGGCCAAGAATCGCCAGCTGCTTTGGTTTGATCGCAGCGGAAAGCAAATCGGAGCAGTTCCGGGAGATGACGCTTACGCGGGCATCGCCGCATCGCAGGATGGGAAGAAACTCGTCTACTATCTCGACGGAACCGGCTTTGATGTTTGGGGCTTCGATATCGCCCGTGGCGTGAAGATCCCCCTGACCTTCGGTGCCTCTTCCGGACAGGGGAATCTCTATCCGGTATGGTCTCCGGATGGAAAGTACGTTGCCTACACCTCCTATCGCGACGGTAAGTACAGCCTTAACCAGAAATCCGCCGATGGCTCGGGCGGCGAAACGTTGCTCTTGGAGGGGATCGACCACTTTCGCGTTCCAACCTCCTGGTCTACCGACGGAAAATTTCTCGTCTATCACGAAGGTGTTTCCGGAGGAACGTACGCGAATGGCGTTCCCGGCGGCTGGTCAATATGGGTCCTTCCCCTCTTCGGCGACCACAAGGCCTACCCGTTCATCCAGTCCACTTTCAGCGCCCGTGAAGCGAGCTTCTCTCCCGATGGAAAGTGGCTGGCCTACTGTTCGAACGAATCGGGCGAGTATCGCATCTATGTCGTCCCCTTCCCCGGGCCGGGCGGGAAATGGCAGGTCTCTCTTGGCGAAGGGCGGAGTCCGCTCTGGCGCAGCGGCGGCAAAGAAATCTTTTATCTTTCTGCGGATAATAAACTTATGGCCGTAAGGGTCGAAACTTCGGGAGGCACCCTTGCTGCCGAAGGAGCGCATGTGCTCTTTGACTCCCACTCTTACGGCGTTTTCGGCCGTTACGACGTCAGCGCGGATGGCCAGCGCTTCGTGGTCGTCTACGAAGGAAATCGTCCCTCAACAACGCTCACCACCGTCGTCAACTGGACCGCCGATCTCAAGGAGCACTGATGCATGCCTAGTCCCTCCACAACTCAGCACACCACCAGTCGCCTCGCGAGCATCCTCACCGACATTCATTTCTGGGTGCCCATCGCCGTGCTGATGGGCGGATTGCTGCTTCTTCATTTCATTCGCTAATTTTCAGACTGGAGAAAAATGCCGCCCGTCGTTTCCACCACAACTCCACCTGCGATCCCAGACCACTCGCGGGCGAGAAAACTCCAATTGCTTGGCATTCTTTCTGGCTTCGCCGCGGGTGCATGGCTCGGCGCCGCCGAAGCGCCCACCAAGCTCGTTTCCATCGGCATTTCCCCGATGGTCATTTCGCTCATCATGGTCATTGGCGTTTTTCTCGCGCGTTGGAGCCTCCCCGCTCTCATTCTGGGCACCTCCTCCGTCCGCGCCGACGTTCGCCGCGCGCCTCATCTGGTGATTTGGGCGCTGCTCGCTGGATGTCTTTGGGCCGTCGCCAACACCCTCACGATTTACGCCATCCGCGACATCGGCTTGAGCATCGCTTTCCCTCTCTGGAATTCCAACAGCCTTCTCGGCATTCTCTGGGGTTTTCTTTTCTTCAACGAACTTCATCAGGCCGGGTGGCGCCGTCTCGCGGGAGTCTTGGGCGGCGCGCTCGTGATGTGCGTCGGCGCAACAATGCTGGCCATCGCTTCGTCAGGACAAAGCCCCGCCGCCGCGCATTCCCTCCATGGTGTCTGGGCTGCCCTCGGTGCCGGGATTCTTTGGGGCACCATGTACATCCCCTATCGCAAAGCCTACCTCACCGGCATGAACCCGCTCTCCTTCGTCACTTTTTTTTCTTTCGGCGAATTGGGAATGATGTCCATCCTCTCCGTCAGCTCCCTCGGCCTCGCTCCGTTGTGGCAGGAATTGCTCAGCGCCCGTACCGTCATTTTCTGGCTGATGCTTGGCGGCTTCGTCTGGGTCATCGGCGATATCTTCCAGCAATACGCCGCCAAGTACGTCGGCATCAGCCGTGGCATCCCTCTTTCCAATTCGAATCAGCTCTGGGGCTTGTTGTGGGGCATTCTCGTTTTCGGCGAGCTGCACGGCCGCAGTTCTTCCATCTATCTCGAAGTCATCGGCGGATCGCTCCTCATGATGCTCGGCGTCGCCTCCATCGCCTTGTCTTCCGCCACCGGCAAAGAACAATCTCGCTGGAAAGAAGCCGCCACCCGCGAAAGCGATCGCTACAACGTCGCGGCCGATTTCGTCGAAGCCCGCATGGACGGCCGCCAACTCCTCGGTGAAGAAAAACCATCCCGCAGCGCGCTGGATTGGCTCATGGTCATCGCCGCCACCAGCGTCTTCGTAGTCTTCGCCGCGATGGCTCGCGTCCCCGAAATGCCCTTGCACTGGGGCCCAGCCGCGCTCCTTACCGCGGCCCTCTTCCTGCTCCTTATTATTTGTGGCCTGGCCCTCTGGCGCACCACCCGCTTCAATTGAAGGCGTGAACGCGCCGTTCTGCGATTGTCATCCCGAGCGCAGCGAGGATCTGCTTTTGCCATAGAGCATCCAAGTCGCGCGCGCTTCCGCGGGATGATCCGCGTGGAAGTTTTTCAGCATCCTGTTACAGTGTCGTGACCCTCATGACGCACTCACCCATTCTCGACGTCGTCGGCGTCGGCCTCAACGCCACCGACACCTTCATTCCTGTCGCCCACTATCCCGCCCGCGGCTCCAAAGTCGAATTTCGTTCCGCGCAAGTTTTGCCCGGCGGCCAGGTGGCCACCGCCATGATCGCCTGCCAGCAATGGGGTTTGCGCACCCGCTACGTCGGCAAAGTCGGCGACGACCACGCCTCCGAACTCCACCGCGCCGAATTTGCGCGCACAGGCGTCGAAGCCCATCTCTTCACCGCTCCCGGCTGCCCCAGCCAGCAAGCCTTCATCCTCGTCGATGACTCCGGCGAACGCACTGTCCTCTGGAAACGCGACGACCGCCTCACCCTGCGCCCCGAAGAACTCCAGCAGAACTGGATCGTCAACGCCCACGCCCTTCACGTCGACGGCCACGATACCGCCGCCGCAGCCACCGCAGCGAACTGGGCACGAGCCGCCAACATTCCCGTCATCGCCGACGTAGATGAACTTTACCCAGGTGTGGAAACACTCTTGAAGACCGTCGACTACCTCATCACCAGCCGCGACATCCCCGGCCGCCTCATGCAAGAACCCGACCTGAAAAAATCCCTGCCCGCCCTCCAGAAACGCTATGGCTCCCGCCTCACCGCGGCAACTCTAGGCGAACAAGGCGTCCTCGCCTGGGATGGCACGCAATTCCACTACGCCACCGCCTTCTGCATTCAGCCGATCGACACCACCGGAGCCGGAGACATCTTCCACGCCGCCTTCATCTACGCCCTCTTGCAAGGCTGGCCCTTGCCCCGCCAACTCGATTTCGCCTGCGCCGCCGCCGCCCTCAATTGCACCGCCCTCGGCGCCCGCGCCGGCATCCACCCTGTCGCCGCCATCGAGCAATTGATCGCCACCGGCGCCCGCCACTCTGCCGCATACGACGCTTCTAAATCGGAATGAGCGAACGCTCTCTACAAGCGAAGTTTCGCCTTTCAACACGTTGAAATGGCTGTGAAAGACGCGGGGCCAAACCGACGTGGGTAACGCGTCAACACCAATCTGGCGCGGAAAATATAAGGCTGCTGACAGCGAATTCGTTGAGTTTGGATTACAATCGGGTACCGCAGATCAAGACTTGTGGCGCGAGGAAACCATGAAACTTGTTTCTCTTCTCATGCTCGTTCTTCTCCCTGCGACCACGTTTGGTCAGCGCGCCAGCGTCAGCAAAGCCCGGATCGCCATTCCTGGGGTCAAAGGCGTATTGGAGCTTGATGTCGGGCCGACCAGCTGGGAAGCTCATGTCCGGTCCGACGGTAAAGAAACCCAATTGCAGGCCAAACAACGCGCTGACAACCTCTTCATCACCGCTTTCTTGCAGAAGGTTAAATTTCCTGCTAGCGCCGAAAAATGCAGGGCCGAGTGGTGGCCGATGACGGCGAAGAGCACTCCGATGAAGCGGCAGGAATTCCAGCAGTTCGAGAAGGAAGGGATTAACGTCGTCGAGTACATTATCCCAGAATTCCGCGGAAATCCGGTACATCAGAAGAGTCTTCATGCATACCTGGGGAGCGGTAATCTCTGCGCTGAAGTACACCTATCGAAGATGCAATTCGTACCCGAGGACCAAAAGCTCTTTGATGACCTTCTTGCAACTGTGCGGCTGCTACCCGATGAGTCGGCCGCGGAGAGCCCGGGTCACAACCAGAAGGACCAGTACCTCGCTGAAGGAAGCCAGTTCTACCTGCAGCACAATTACTCAGCGGCAGCAGAGCGCTACAAAAAAGCGCTTGACCTGGAAAAACAAGACCGCACCCTCAGCAAGAGCCTCTTCCGCGTGCTCGTGGACAACCTGGGCATGTCTTACGGGTTAAGTGGAAAGCTCTCAGACGCCAGGGAGACTTTTGAGTATGGTATTACACAGGACGCTGAATACCCCCTGTTCTACTACCTTTTGGCCTGCACCTATGGTGAGATGGGCAAAATAGATGAAAGTCTCGAACAGTTGCGCCTAGCGTACAGGTACAAGGCCAACGTGATTCCAGGAGAGTCGTTGCCCGATCCGCTTAAGGATGATTCATTTCGCAAATTTGTTAAGGACAAGAAATTCGTCGCTGCGGTTCATGAAATGCAGGTGCAGTAGTTCAGTGTGTGGAGCAGTTTTTATTGTGACTTTCTTGTCGGCCCTATTCATCTGCGGTGTGTCTAACGTCGAACCTGGGCCCAGACAGATATCTATCTACAGCGGCGGTTGAGCCCCCGCCAACCCAGATGTTATCCTGCCCTCTATGGCGGAACCCGTCATTTCCGCGCCTGAAGTTGCCGTCACCTCCCCGCTTGAACATTCTCGGCGTCAGCTCGAAGCCTTGCTCGAAGTCAGCGAGGCTATCGCCCAGCAGCGCGATCTCCCCGCGCTTTTCCACGACCTCGCCGGCCGCCTCCATTCCGTCGTCGACTTCGACTTCCTCTCTCTAGTCCTTCACGACCCCGCCAAAAACGTCATGCGTCTTCACGTTCTGGAAACTCGCGTCCCCGGCGAAAAAGTCGCCGGCACCGAATCTCCAGTCGAGGGCAATCCCTCCGGCTGGGTTTGGCAAACCCAGCAGCCCTTTGTCGTCGCCGACTCCGAAGACGAGACGCGCTTTCCCGATTTCCTTAGGCGCCTCCGTGAACACAATGTCCGCTCTCTCGCGATCCTTCCACTCACTACCGCCCAGCATCGCCTCGGCGCCATGGGCTTCGGCCGCCTCGTCCCCCAGCGCGTCACTGACACCGAACTCCAATTCATGGAGCGCGTCGCCAGCCAGGTTGCCGTCGCCGTCGACAATGCCCTCAATCTCGAGACTTCCCAGGCCTATCAATCGCAACTCGCTCGCGAACGCGATCGCCTCCAGGTTCTTCTCGAAATCAACAATGTCCTGATCACCAGCCGCGAAGTCCCCGACCTTTTCCGCGGCATCGTCAAGACTCTCGAGCGCGTCATCCACCACGACTACACCAGCCTCGCGCTCCTCGATTCCCAAACCGGCTTGCTCAAAATTCACGCCCTCGATTTTCCCGGCAACCAAACCCTCATCAAGCAGGAGATCACCGTTCCCCCCGACACTTCTCCTTCCGGTCAAGCCATCGCCAGCGGCCAGCCGTTCCTCGCGCGCGGCGCTGAAATCGACCGCTACCAGAACGAAATCATCCGCGCTCTGCGCACCTCCGGCGTGCAAACGATCTGCTGCGTTCCACTCATCACCCGCGGAAAGACATTCGGCACTCTCAACGTCGCCAGCCGTCGCATCGATGCCTTCTCCCTGCAAGACGTCGAGCTTCTCCAGCAAGTCGCTTCGCAGATCGCTATCGCAGTCGAAAACGCCATGGCCTTCAAGGAAATCGAAGCGCTAAAAAATAAACTCGCCGAAGAAAAGCTCTACCTCGAAGAAGAAATTCGCAGTGAATTCAATTTCGAAGAAATTATCGGCGAAAGCCCCGCGCTCAAGCGCGCCCTCGCCCAAGTAGAACTCGCCGCACCAGCGGGAACAACCGTCCTACTCCTCGGTGAAACCGGAACCGGCAAGGAACTTTTCGCCCGCGCCATCCACAATCTCAGCCCCCGCCGCGATCGTACTTTCGTCAAAGTCAATTGCGCCGCCATTCCCAGCGGCCTACTCGAATCCGAACTCTTTGGCCACGAGCGCGGCGCCTTTACCGGCGCCATCAATCAAAAAATCGGTCGCTTCGAACTCGCCGACCGCGGCACCCTTTTCCTCGACGAAGTCGGCGACCTTCCCCTCGAGCTTCAGCCGAAACTTCTGCGCGTCCTCCAAGAACAGGAATTCGAACGCCTCGGCGGCAACCGCACCCACCGCGTAGACGTCCGCGTCGTCACCGCCACCAATCAGGACCTCTCGAAACTCGTTTCCGAGCGCGCCTTCCGCAGCGACCTTTTTTACCGCCTCAATGTTTTTCCCATCCAGATCCCCGCACTCCGCGAACGCGCCGAAGATCTCCCACTCTTAGTCCGTTATTTCGTCCAACGCTTCAGCCGCCAGCTCAACAAAGGCGTCGAGTACATTCCCGCCGATGCCATGGACGCCCTCACCCACTATTCCTGGCCTGGCAACGTCCGCGAACTCGAAAACCTCATCGAACGCGCCGTCCTGCTCTCTCCCGGCAAAGAACTCCGCATCCCTTTCGCCGAATTGAAATCCCCATCCGTCTCCGGCGCAGTCCCAGCCGCGGATCCCTCTTCGTCCTTAACTTCCTTAACCTCCACTACCTCCTTAACCTCAACCTCCCCGATCTCCACCCTCGAAGAAGCCGAACGCCAGCACATTCTCCGCGCGCTCAAGCAAACCCAGTGGCGCATCGCCGGCCCCAAAGGCGCCGCCGTCCTCCTCGACATCAAGCGCACCACTCTCCAGGCCCGCATGCGCAAGCTCGGCATCCGCCGCCCGGTCTAGTTTTAGGTGCCCCTTGGTTGGCGTGAAGCCTACGGTTCCCCACTAAGTTTCTGCTTCTATGGGCAAGCGGTCTTGTCCAATTCCTGCAATCTCTTGATGGCTTCAGCGTTTCGCTTTTCCGACGCAACCAGCAATAAGACTCTCGCCTGGTTGCAATTCTGCGGTACTCCTTCGCCCTTAATGTAGAGCTCAGCCAACGCCACCGCTGCCTTGGCGTTGCCAGCTTGCACCGAAGCCCACAACTGTTGGGGTGTCATAGCAGCCTTTTGCCGGCTTGAGTTACCGTTCAAGCT
>Ga0210406_10000208_pt1 | contig 90464 bp, 71 predicted proteins | sample IncBWC30MmetaG_FD_155454 | JGI IMG/M metagenome (GOLD analysis project Ga0210406, IMG submission 155454) | Forest soil microbial communities from Barre Woods Harvard Forest LTER site, Petersham, Massachusetts, United States - Inc-BW-C-30-M | ecosystem: Environmental > Terrestrial > Soil >...
GCGCGGCAGCAGTGGACGAAGCGCGGGTCACTGGGCGGCTTTGACCTCATTCCAGATTTCGTTGTACTTGGCGCGGCGCGGAACATCCTGCCAGAAATAGATGTGCATCATGTAGGAGTTGGGATCGTTGAGGTGTAGAGATTTTTTTCCGTCGCTCGAAAGATAGATGGCGGCGTCAGGATTCGCAGGCGTGTAGTGGGTGACGTCGCTGACCAGTTTTTGCGTTTTGGCTTCGACCATGTAGGCCAAAAATTCGGCGGCTAGATCCTTGTTCTTGCTGGCCGAGGTGATCATCAGGTGGTCGATCCAGCCCGTGGTGTTTTCTTTCGGAATGGTTTCGCCGATGGGGAAATTCAATTTGCGAAGCTGCGCGGTGTTGAGAGGCCAGCCCATGGCGAGAACGATTTCGTGATTCTGAAAAAGGTTGGTGAGTTCGCCGCCGGTGGACCAGAATTTGCGGACGTTGGGTTTAAGCTCGATGAGTTTTTTCCTTACGGCTTCGAGCTGCGCGTCAGAGAGATTGTAAAGCTGAGAGGGATCAGGCTTGTCGTAGCCAAGAATTTGCGCCGCCATGTAGATGCTGGAGAGTTCATCCCACAGAGAAATCTTGCCGCGATATTTCGGATCCCACAGAACGGTCCAGGAATCGGGCGGCTGCGAAAACACGCTGGTGTCGTAAAGAAGCGGATTGGGTCCCCACATGAACGGGACACCGAAAATCTGGTTATTTGTTTTGACGAGCGAGGCGTCGCGAAGCTTGGCCGATAGCTGGACATAAGAAGGAATTTTGGAAAGATCGAGCGGGGCGGCAAGTCCTGCTTTAACGATGGATGCGGCGACATCGCTGGAGGGAGAGATCACGTCGTAGTTGGCAGCGCTGCCGCCGCGCAGCTTGGCGACAAGTTCGTCGCTCGAACCCATGTAAGACGCCACGACTTTGCAGTGATGGGAAATTTCGAAGTCGTGCACGAAGGAAGCATCGGCGTAACCTTCCCAGACCAGGAGGCTGAGCGTAGGCGGAGAATTTCTGCAGGCTGCAACAAAGAACGAGATGAACAGGGCTGCGACCAGAACAGTCGTTCGCTTCATCAGTCCTCCATCAAGAAAGCGCGGCAAGCATTCGCAAGCAAGAATTTAACCTAAAAGGTGGGCGGAGTGTTGATCCAGAGCAGCCAGGATTCGGTTTTCCCAGGATTGCGCCAGCGATGCGGCGTGGAACTCTGGAAATAGAGGCTGTCGCCGGCCCTCATGCCGTAATGTTCATCGCCGTTGAGCCAGATTTCGAATTCGCCGCGAAGGATGTGCAGAAATTCCTCGCCTTCGTGAGTATAGGATTCACCGCTGCCGCCGCCGGGCTGGATACGAAAAAGATGCGGCTCCATAGCGGTGTTGCCCCAGGCGAGCAGCTCCATGCGAACGCCTTTGGTGGTTTCGAGGACTTTGCGTTCAGTAGGCCGAACGAGTTTGGAATTGTCCTTCGCCGGCTCGAAGAAGGAAAGAATATTGGTGCGATAGTAGCGCGCGATGCGGCGCAACGTGCCGATGGAACCGCGCATCTGTCCGCGTTCGAGGGCGCTGAGAAAACCAACGGAGACGCCGGTGGCGCCGGCAACTTGCGCCAGGGAGAGATTGCGGCGCTGGCGGAGGCGGCGAAAACGCAGCCCGGGCGAAGCGGTATTTTCGGCGGGTGAAACAACTCCCTGTTGTTTGAGGACGTGAACGATCGCAGCGGGATTCAATCCGCGCGCGCGACGCAGAAAAATGGCGCGCTTCAGCAGGCGCACATCCATTTCGCTGTAGAGGCGGTAACGGCTACGCGTGCGTTGCGGCCTAACCAGGCCAAGCGCTTCCCATGCGCGCAAAGCGGACGAAGAAATCCCGACGCGCCGGGCGACTTCGCTAATACGCAGAGAAGCGCCAGCATTGCGCGAAACCAATGGCTCGGATGAATTCTTTTTTCTTGACATCACCACAGGCTTTCCATAAGTTTACAGGATTATAGTAAGGTTTGGGGAATACAAGCAATCTCGAAGATAGGGTGCAAATTTCAAACTTCGAGGCTCAGGGGTGAGTCCATGAAGATGAAGCGAACTTTCCGTGCAATTCTGCCGGTCGGGCTGTTGATGGGTTTTTTGGTAGTTTTGGCGGCGAGCTTGGGGGCCGGCATCGGCTGTGCACAGAGCACCGGCGGCCGGGTTCGCGGCACGATCACCGACCCGAGCGGCGGTGCGGTGGTCGGCGCGAAAGTTGAATTGATCAACGAAGCCACAAACGTCTCGCGTGAAGCGGTGACCAACTCCAACGGAGAATACCTGTTTCTGGAAATTCCGGTTGGAACGTATTCGGTGCAAATCGAACAGGCCGGTTTCAAGCAGTTTTTGCACAAGGGCGTGGAAGTGCATTTGAACGACGTGTTGAACGTGGACGCCGCACTGCAAGTGGGCGGTTCGAATCAGGTTGTCGAAGTGAGCGGCGCCCCGCCGGTAATTGACACCACAACGACCCAATTGGGCGCGGTGGAAAATACTCGCGCGGTCAGCGAGCTGCCCTTGAATCTGCGCAACGCGTACGCCTTGCTCCAGCTTCAGCCGGGCGTTTCCTCGCAATTCGGGTCCAGCGACACGGTGTTCTTCGGAGCGGACAATCCCGGAGTGGTGTCAGTGAACGGTGGCCGCGGCCGAGCCAACAATTACACGGTGAACGGTGGCGACGGCAATGACCTCTTCGTGAACCTCCCGCAGATTCAACCTTCTCCTGACGCGATCGAGGAATTTCGTGTGCTGACCAATGCGTTCGACGCCGAATTCGGACGCAATTCGGGTTCAGTGGTCAACGTCGTTACAAAGTCCGGGACCAATCAGGTCCACGGCGATTTCTATGAATACTTCCGGAATACAGTCCTTGATGCGAATAATTTCATCAACAACGAAAATGGTGTTCCGGTTCCGGATTTCAAGCAGAACCAGTTCGGCGGCACCTTCGGTGGACCAATCAAGAAGGACAAGACATTTTTCTTCGGGTCCTATGAAGGCAGGCGAATCCGCCAGGGCATTCCCTCAGGGAGCGTTTTTCTTCCAAGTTCCGGCGAAATTAACGGAGACTTCTCCGGAGGCGGCGCGTTTGCGGGAACTCTTAACAGTCCCCTGGTGGCCAACATTCTGCAAAACCGCACCGGATGCAACAGTGCGCTCAGCGCTGGAGGGCAAGCGGCTCTGGCTGCTGCGGCAGGCGGTGCCAGCGAGCCTTACAGCGCCATTTTCGCTAACAATCAGGTTCCCACCGCGTGCTTTGACCCGGTTGCCGTAAATCTATTTCAGCAGTTTGTGCAGCCTTTCGACACCAACGCCTCGGGTATAGCCGTAACATCGCCGGATAAAAGCGTACGAGGGGATCAGGCCACCGGCCGCTTCGACCACCGAATTTCCGCAAACCAACAATTCAGCGCCTATTATTACTTCGATGATGAATCCCGGCTCGAGCCCTTTGCCTTTTTCCAGGCTGCCGGCGCGAACGTTCCGGGCTTCGGATCCCTCTTCGCCCAACGTGTGCAGCAATGGAACATCAGTCACACCTGGACTATCAATCCAACTTCTGTGAACGAATTCCGGTTCAACTACTTCCGCGAATCCCAGGGAACCAACAACCATCCGTCGAAGACTCTTCCGGTCACGTCGACCTGCAATGGAGCGGCAGCCAGCTTCTGCTTCAACGGTACTCCGGATACTCCCGCGGCCTACGCGAACGCAGGGATTACGCCGAGCTCGTCGCTTGGAATTACTCCAAACCTTTCCGGACGCGAGGGTGTTCCTTTCGTCAGCGTGTCTGGCGGCTTCATTATCGGGAATAACTCCGAGGGCGAATTGCCGCAGACCGGCAACACCTTCCAATGGTCGGATAACTTCACGAAGGTCTTCAGAAATCACACCGTGAAGTTCGGCGGCGACGTCCGCGTGCAGCGTTTTGATCAGTTCCTATTTTTCGACATTAATGGCCAATATGGTTTCAGTCCCGGCGGAACCAATGATGTGGGCTTCGCGGACCAGTATCCCAATTACTTCCTGGGATTGCCCAATTCCTTTGGACAAGGCTCGGCTCAAGCCGAAAACGTACGCAACAAGGCGCTCTATCTGTTCGTACAGGACACCTGGAAAGTGAAGCCAAACATCACTCTGAACTACGGGATTCGGTGGGAGCTGAATACCCCGCAGTACGACACGGGAAACCGTCTGCAAACATTCCGTCCGGGTCAAGCAGATACGGTATATCCCTGTGTTATCAGTGCGAATGGCTCCGCGCTGACAGGATTTCCTGTAGGCACCGATTGCAGTCCCACTGGACCCGGCGCAGCCGTTTTCCCGCTTGGTGAAGTGGTGCCGGGCGACAAAGGTGTACCACGCGGCCTGACTTCCACCTACTACAAGGCAATAGCGCCACGCGTTGGGCTGGCGTGGAGCCCGGGAGCAAAGGACGGTCTTTTGAAAAAGATCTTTGGCGGCCCGGGTAAGTCCAGTATTCGAGTGGGCTACGGAATTTTCTACAACCCGATTGAACAGCTGGTGCTCGAGCAATTCAGCGCCGAGCCTCCGTTTGGAGGCAGCACGTTCCTGTCGGACCCCTTGCTGCAAACGCCCTACGCGCTCCAAAACGGGTCGACAATCCCGAATCCGTTTAATGGAGTGTTGACTCCAAAACCCGGAACGCCGGTGGACTGGTCGGTTTTCCGGCCGATTCTGCTGTTCGGTGAATTTCAGCCGCACCTGCGCACGCAGTACGCGGATCAATACAACCTGACGTTCCAGCGTCAGTTGACGAGCACCATGCTGCTGCAGGTTAGCTATGTCGGAACTCAGGCGCATCGCTTGCTTGCGTCTCGCGACCTCAATTCTGGCAATTCGCAAACATGCCTCGACCTGAACGATATTCTGGGAGCCTCGACTTGCGGACCGTTCGGTGAAGATACCCAGTATCTGATTCCCGCAGGTACGGTGATCCAAACTTCCTCCGGAGGACTACACCTGCCCTACAATGCCGGAGCGGGCGGGCTCTTCATCCCCAATGGAACCACCGTAACGAACGGCGTTGACCTGGTCGGCATCAGGCCATTCTCGTCTCCGCTCTGCCAACCGCTGACGGGGGTGAATTGCCCTCCCGACGGGACATCCGTCTTCAGCAATATTTTTACCGAGGATACAAACGCCAACTCCAGCTATAACGCTCTGCAAATTTCCTTGGACCAAAACTTCTCACATGGCATCCAGTTCAAGGCCGCCTACACATTCAGCAAGTCTCTGGACAATGCGTCAAGTTTCGAAGAGCTGCTGAATCCGATTAATCCCCATTTGAGCCGCAGCCTCTCTTTGTTCAACGCTGCGCACCGCTTTGTCTTCAGCCCCTATTGGGCGCTTCCCATTCCGAAGTACGATGGATTTAAGGGCAAAGTACTGAATGGCTGGGGCACCTCGGCGATCATTACGTATCAGACGGGCTTCCCTATCCGTATCTGGGACGGCAACGACCAGGAACTAGTGGGCAGCTTCTTCTTCCTGCCTGTCGGCGAGCCGGACAAGACTGGCCCGTTCCAAACTTTCGATCCGCGGAAAACCGGCGGCGTGTATTTTAATACCAACAATTTTGCGGATCCGGCCTTGGGAAAATTTGGCACCTCGGCACGGACGGTTTGCTGCGGCCCACCGATTAGCAACACGGATGTCAGCATCTTGAAACGTACGCGCATCAACGAGAGGTGGGATACGGAGTTCCGCGCGGAGTTCTTCAACGCGTGGAACCACACGCAGTTCGTCAATCCCGACGGCAATTTCAGTAACCTCGGTTCGACGTTCGGAGTTGTGACGAACACTCGCGACCCGCGTGTGATTCAGTTTGCTTTAAAGTTTCTTTTCTAGAGCTGGTTGAGTTTAAGGCAGGGGCGCGGCCTGAAAAGGCCGCGCTCCGTTTCGTCTGAATACGGATTGGACGCAGTGAGCAGCAAACTGACGGCAGGGAACAGACCTGCAAGGAGCCGGCTTTCGTCAACGCGAAGGTGGGCTTGGTTCGGAGAACGATCATGTCGTACGAAGCACTGAACAAAGAGCTGGCAGCATATGAGAAGCGCACGCCGAAATCGGCGGCGGCACACAAGAAGGCCGAGAAGCGCATTCCACTCGGCGTAGCCAGCAATTACCGGCACTACGAGCCTTATCCGATCTTTGTGAAGGACGGCCAGGGCAGCAAGATCCACGACATCGACGGCAACGAATACATTGACCACAATCTTTGTTTCGGCGCGTTGATGGCGGGACACTGTCATCCGGCGGTGGTGAAAGCAGTTGAGACCAAGCTGCACGAAGGCACGACCTTCGGCATGCCGCACGAACAAGAATGGGAACTGGCGGAAGAAATTTGCGCGCGCTATCCAGTGGAAATGGTGCGGTTCGGTTCGAGTGGCACGGAAGTCACTATGCACGCGTGCCGTATTGCGCGCGCCGCGACCGGCCGCGACAAAATCATCAAGTTCGAAGGGGCGTATCACGGGCTGCATGACTCTGCTCTCGTCAGCGTCAAGCCGAAAGAAGACCAGTACGGCAGCGAGGAGGCACCGAATTCGGTGCCGGGCGGCGGCGGCGTGCCAAAGGCTGCCGTGGACAATGTGGTGATTGCCAGCTTCAACAATTTGAAGAGCGTTGAGAATCGCTTTAAACAATTTTCCGGCCAGATTGCGGCAATCATTCTGGAACCGATTCTGATGAACGTGGGCTTGTGCATTCCGGAGCCGGGTTTTCTGGAAGGTTTGCGGAAGCTGTGCGATGCCAACGGGGCTTTGCTGATTTTCGACGAAGTAAAAACCGGCGCAAAACTTGCCTGGGGCGGTGCCAGCGATTATTTCGGCGTGAAGCCGGACATGATATGCCTGGCGAAATCGATCGGTGGCGGCTTGCCGCTCGGCGCATTTGGCGCAAGCAGCAAGACGATGAGCTTGATCTCCGATCACAAAGTTTTTCACGGAGGAACTTACAATACGAATCGCGTGGCGATGGCGGCAGGGCTTGCGACTTTTCGCGAAGTGCTCACACGGGAAAATTACGCGCACGTGGGCAAACTCAGCAAAAAGCTGACGGAAGGTTACCGCGCGATCGTCAGCAAAGTCGCTTTGAAAGCGTACATTGCCAGCGCCGGAGTGAACGGCGCATTGATGCTGTACCCGAAAGAAATCAAGAACTATCGCGACTGGACGAAAATTGATGTGGACCTGTGGCGGCATTACTGGTTCGCGATGGTGAATCGGGGCGTGTTGGCGCAGCCTTACTGGTGGGACGAGCAGTGGACGATTTCGGTGCAACACACGGAAACGGACATTGATAGGCACCTAGCGGTGTTTGAGGAAGTCGCTCCGGGATTGGCCAAGGCGCAAGCCGAACGCGGCATGGTGACTGCGGCGGCCGGGCACTAATCGTTCGCGATGAAGCTCCGTCGTACATCGAAGAGAGATTCCTCGCTTCGCTCGGAATGACGGCCGTTTCGATTTTGGAATTGTCTTGCGTGGCACCGGCTTTATGCCGCTGCGGTATTGAATTGGTGCGACATCTTGCACCGGGGAAAACCGGACGGCGGGATAAACCCGCTACATAAACCGGCCCGAGGATTACGAACGTGTTGAATTCCGCGAAGACTTTCGGAGAGCAACGTTGACCTTAAACGTAAGTAACGCGGAAACCCAGCCGCATCTGAAACGAGTTCTCGGCCAGCGCGACCTGGTGCTGCTGTTTGTTGTGGCCGTTTTCAATTTGAACGTTCTGCCATCGATTGCGGCGAATGGCGGCGTAACCATCTGGCTGTGGATTATTTCGCTGGTGCTTTTTTTCTGGCCCCAGGGGATTGCGGTGATCGAGCTGGCACAACGTTATCCGGGTGAGGGCGGCGTTTATCTTTGGGCCAAGGAAGTTTTTGGACCCTTCCACGGATTTCTTTCCGGCTGGTGCTATTGGACCAATAACATGATGTACGTTCCCACCGTTCTGCTCTATTTCGTCGGCGTCTCGGTGTTTGCGCTGGGCGCCGGACACCAGCAACTTGCGGACAATAAGATCGTCGCGCTTACCGCATGCGCTGCATTGCTCGCAATACTGCTGGTGCTCAACATCGTGGGGTTGGGCGTCGGCAAGTGGGTCAACAACATTGGAGGAATCGGAACATTCTTCGCGGCCGGGCTCTTGATGGCGCTGGGGCTCGTCGTGTGGTCGCGCTTTGGAACGAACGTAACCTGGGCCGATTTCAAAATTCCAGAAAATCCGCGGTTCGTGCTGAATTCATTTGGCGTGATCTGTTTCGGACTGGTCGGACTGGAACTGGCTTCCGTCATGGGCGACGAAATTAAGGATCCAAAGAAAACATTGCCGGGGGCCGTCGCGTGGGGCGGCGTGCTTTCCGGCGCGCTGTATATTGGCGCCACGTTGACGTTGCTGGTGGCGGTGAGCAAGCAGGACATCAGCGTACTGCAGGGAATTGTGCAAGCGGTAGCGCACATGGCGGAACGCGTCGGGGTGCTGTGGATGGTCGCGCCGTTTGCGTTTTTGTTGAGTTTGTCGATTGCGGGAATCGGCTCGGCGTGGCTCGGCGGCTCTGCACGCATACCGTTCGTGGCAGGCCTGGATTCCTACATGCCGCGGTGGCTGGGCAGGATTCATTCAAAGTACGGCACGCCGTATGCCGCGTTGCTGGTACACGCCGTCGTTTCGTTCGCGCTGGTGCTGATGAATTTTTGGGGATCGGGCGTACAGGAATCTTTTCAGCGTTTGCTCTCGCTGGCGGTGGTGCTGCAACTGATTCCCTTTCTTTACATGTTTGGTGCGGTGTTAAAGCTCGCCTTGGCCGCTGATTTTCAGCAGGTGCGCTACAGCAAAAGAAAATTGATTCTTGCTGGAAGCAGTGGGCTCGTCACTACCGCGATGGGAATTGGTTTGGCGTTTTTTCCGGCGCAGCAGATTACGTCGTTGTTTTCCTACGAAGTGTGGATGTGGGGCGGTACGCTGGCGTTTATCGGTGCGGCGGCGTTTTTCTTTTTCGTTTACGGCCGACGCAAGACCGCGCTGAAAGCGGCGGTATAGTGAAGTCGGGATTTTGCAGGCAGGAGGTCGAGATGTCGGGCAGTGCTACAGCGGGAGTACGCAGCTATCAGAATTTTGTGAATGGCAAGTGGGAAGGCGCAGCTTCTGGAAAAACCTTTCCCGTTTATGATCCTTCGACGGAAGAAGTAATCGCTCATGTTGCCGCGGCCGATGCCGCCGACGTGGATCGCGCCGTGAAGGCTGCGCGCGCGGCCTTCGATTCTGGCCCGTGGCCGCAAACTACCGCGCAAGATCGCGGGCGGATTCTCTTCAAGCTGGCGGAAAAAATTCGCCAGAATGCAGCCGCGCTTGCTGAGCTTGAATGCCGCAACACCGGCAAACCGATTGTGGAAGCCGAGTATGACATCGCGGACGTGGCGACGTGCTTCGAATACTATGGCGGGCTGGCGACCAAGGTGACCGGCCACGTGAACCCGGTTCCGGCGAATGCGCTCAGTTTTACGTTGCGCGAACCGATGGGCGTCGCGGGTCAGATCATTCCGTGGAACTACCCGTTGATGATGGCGGCGTGGAAATTGGCCCCCGCAATCGCCGCAGGCTGCACTTGCGTATTGAAACCCGCGGAGCAAACGCCGCTGACTGCCATGGAATTTGCCAATTACTTTGAAGAAGTTGGGTTGCCGCCGGGAGTCGTCAACATTGTGAACGGATTTGGCGAGACTGCCGGTTCGGCGCTGGTCGCGCATCCCGGCGTGGACAAGATCGCGTTCACCGGAAGCGCCGCGGTCGGGAAAATCATTGTGAAGAGCGCTGCGGATACGTTGAAACGCGTGACGCTCGAGCTGGGCGGAAAATCGCCAAACGTATTTTTTGCCGACGCCGATTGGGAAGCTGCGGTAGACGGCGCTCTGTTCGGCGTGTTCATCAATCAGGGAGAAGTTTGTTCCGCGGGCAGCCGCATCCTGGTGGAAAAAAAGATTTATTCAAAATTTGTGGAAGCAATGACGGAAAAAGCCAAGCGCATCAAGCTCGGCGCGCCGATGGATCGCGATACCAAGATGGGACCGCTCGTCAGCAAGGAGCAGTACGACCGCGTCAGTTCGTACCTCGAAGTGGGAAAAAAAGAGGCCAAGACCGCTATCGGCGGGGGGCGGCCGAAACAATTCGGCAAAGGCTTTTACGTCGAGCCGACGATTTTTTACGACGTGGACAACAGCGCACGGATTTCGCGCGAAGAAATTTTTGGACCGGTGGCATCAGTAATTCCGTTTGAAGGCGAACCGGACGCGATTCGAATCGCCAACGACACGCCTTATGGGCTGGCGGGCGCGGTCTGGACCCGCGACATCTACAAAGCGTTTCGCGTCGTGAAATCGCTACGCGCGGGAATTATCTGGGTCAATCACATGCAACCGACGTATGTAGAAGCCCCATGGGGTGGGTACAAGCAATCCGGCTTCGGACGCGAGCTTGGGCCGGCGGGAATAGACGAGTATCTGGAAACCAAGCAAGTGTTCGTCAATCTGGACGAGAACCCGATCGGCTGGTACTGAGCGCAATTCGAAAGCCCGCGCAGAGAGAGATGGCCATGAAAAGTATTCAACTTCGGACGGAAATTCCCGGTCCCAATTCCAAAGCGTTGATGAAACGCCGCGAAGCCGCTGTTCCGCGCGGACCTTACCACGCCACGCCGATTTTCGCTGCGCGCGCCGATGGCGCCGTGATCGAGGATGTTGACGGCAACAAATTTCTCGATTTCGCAGGAGGGATCGGTTGTCTCAACACCGGGCATCGCCCGGCGCAAATTGAGAATGCGATTCGGCAGCAGCTCGAAAAATATCTGCATTTGTGTTTCAGCGTTACTCCCTACGAAGGCTACATTGCACTCTCGGAAAAATTGAACGCCCTGGCACCGGGCAAATCTGCCAAGAAAACCTTACTGGTCAACAGCGGCGCGGAAGCGGTTGAGAACGCAGTAAAAATTGCGCGCGCTTACACGAAACGTCCGGCGATTATCGCGTTCAACGACGCGTTTCACGGACGCACCATGATGGCGCTTTCGCTGACCAGCAAGACGCATCCGTACAAAGCGGGCTTCGAACCGTTTCCCGGCGATGTGTACCGCCTGCCGTACGCGTACTGTTATCGCTGTTCGTATGGGCTCACGTATCCGAGCTGCAAGCTGGCTTGTGCGACGGCGCTGGAAGACGCATTCAAGCGCGTGGTGGCTGCGGAATCGGTTGCGGCGGTCATCGCCGAGCCGGTTCTCGGCGAAGGCGGCTTTATCGCTCCACCAAAAGAGTATTACTCCGTTCTGCGAGAAATTTGCCGCAAGCACGGGATTCTGTTCATCGCAGATGAGGTGCAATCGGGAATTGGCCGCACCGGAAAGTTTTTTGCTATCGAGCATTACGGCGTTGAGCCGGACATTATTACCTCCGCAAAATCGCTAGGCGGAGGATTGCCGCTGGCGGCAGTCACTGGGCGCGCGGAAATAATGGATGCCTCTGGAGTCGGGGGCCTTGGCGGAACGTTTGGCGGAAATCCCGCAGCCTGCGCGGCGGCGCTGGCTGCACTCGAGATTATCGAAAAAGACGGATTGCTCGCACGTTCCACCGCGCTTGGCAGAAAATTTGAAGAGCGTGGCAAGAAATGGGAAAAACAATTTCAAGTGGTTGGCGAAGTTCGCGGTTTGGGCGGAATGTGCGCGATTGAACTGGTTAAAAATCCCGCCACGCGCGAGCCTGCTGCCGACGAAACAAGAAAACTGGCGCGGTATTGCTACGAACATGGACTGATCACCATCACCGCCGGCACCTACGGCAACGTGATGCGTATCCTCGTTCCGCTGGTTGTCAGCGACGCGCAATTTGACGAAGGGCTGGATGTTCTCGAAGCTGGACTGGCCCAGGTTGGTTCGGCTGCACCGCAGAGACAATTGGTTACATCGAATTTGTAGGAGCACGATCATGGTGAATAGTGTTGTACAAACTGCCGCAAGCGGAGTCGCTTTGAAGGATCCGCGATTGTTTCGCGAAGCGTGCTATGTCGATGGCGCGTGGATTACGTCTGCAACCGGGGCAAAAACGAACGTGGACAATCCCGCCACCGGGGAAATACTTGGCACTGTCCCGAAGCTCGGCGCTGCGGAAACACGTGCTGCGATTGAAGCGGCCAATAAAGCATTTCCTGCGTGGAGCAAGAAGACCGGAAAAGAGCGCGCAGCTATCCTTCGCCGCTGGTTCGATTTGATGATGGAGAATCAGGATGATCTGGCACGTTTGATGACGCTCGAGCAGGGCAAACCGCTCACCGAGTCGCGCGGCGAAGTCGTATACGCCGCGTCGTTTCTGGAATGGTTTGGTGAGGAAGCCAAGCGCGTTTATGGCGACACCATTCCCGGGCATCAAGCCGATAAGCGAATCGTGGTGATCAAGCAGCCGATTGGCGTGGTGGCGTGCATCACTCCGTGGAATTTTCCGCTGGCCATGATTACGCGCAAGGCTGGGCCTGCGATCGGCGCAGGATGTACCGTTGTGCTGAAGCCTGCAGGGCAGACCCCGTTTTCGGCATTGGCGTTGGCTGAACTTGCCGCGCGCGCGGGTGTGCCGAAAGGAGTGTTCAACATCATTACCGGTCCGGCGAAGGAAATTGGCGGCGAACTTACTTCGAATCCGATCGTCAAAAAACTTTCTTTCACTGGCTCAACGGAAGTTGGGAAGGTATTGATGGAACAGTGCGCGGGTACCGTGAAAAAACTTTCGCTGGAACTTGGCGGCAACGCACCGTTCATTGTTTTTGAAGACGCGGATCTGGACGCTGCGGTCGAAGGCGCGGTGGCTTCGAAATATCGCAATACCGGGCAAACATGTGTTTGCACCAACCGCTTTTTGGTGCAGGAGAAAGTTTACGACGCGTTCTCGGAAAAATTAGCGCACGCTGTGAAGGCTCTGCAGCCCGCCTCCGGTCTGGAACCCGGCGCGACGCAAGGACCGCTGATTGACGATGCAGCGGTTGCCAAAGTGGAAAGCCACATTGCGGACGCTACAAAAAAGGGCGCCAAGGTTCTAGTTGGCGGAAAACGGCACGCGCTCGGCGGCAGATTTTTCGAGCCGACAATTCTGACTGACGTGACGCCTGCAATGGCGGTGGCTCGCGAAGAAACCTTCGGCCCGGTCGCACCGCTATTTCGCTTCAAGACAGAAGCCGAAGCCGTTGCACTCGCGAACAACACCGAGTTCGGCCTGGCGTCGTATTTCTACGGCAAGGATATAGCGCGCGTGTGGCGAGTGGCAGAGGCGCTGGAATACGGCATCGTCGGCATCAACACCGGCATCATCTCGACGGAAGTGGCGCCGTTCGGCGGCGTCAAAGAGTCCGGGCTCGGGCGCGAAGGCTCGAAGTACGGCATGGACGAATACCTCGAAATAAAATATCTCTGCATCGGCGGAATCGCCTGAAGCTGATTGGGGAGCGTCCGTTCCGAACGATTTTTTCAAAGCTTCAGCGCGCTGTTCGCGCCTTCTCGGTCTCTCAGCCGCCCGCAATCGCTCCAACGATAAGCAGCGGCTCTTTCCCGTTCACCACTGCCTCAGGCAAAGGCGCGTCTAGCGGTTCGTGCGACAAATCTTCTGCACAGGCAAAAAACCTCAGGAACGGACGACGCTGCCGCGTCGAATGATCGCGAATCGTCCCTTCGAGCATGGGATACGTTGCTTCCAGCGCGTCCAGCACTGACAGCACCGTCACCGTTCCTTGTACGTCCAGCGTGACTTCGCCTTTTATGCGTGCCAGACCTCGCAGATGCGGCGGAAGCACCACGCGAATCATGGCAGCGTCTGAGCCTCCACCGAAAGCACTGCCGGTAAGTCCCGAACGATCGGCTTCCAGGTGTCTCCGGCATCGGCTGAACCGTACACTTGCCCGCCCGTAGTGCCGAAATACACGCCGCATTTGTCCAGCGAATCGACTGACATCGCGTCGCGCAACACGTTCACATAGCAATCGCTTTGTGGCAGTCCGCGCGTCAACTCTTCCCACTCGTTGCCGCCCGTCTTGCTGCGATACACGCGCAGCTTCCCTTCCAAGGGGAAATGTTCTCCATCGCTCTTGATCGGCACCACGTAAATTGTTTCCGGTTCGTGCGCGTGGACGTCGATCACAAAACCGAAGTCCGTCGGCAAATTGCCGCTCACTTCGGTCCACGATTCGCCGGCATTGTCCGATCGCATCACGTCCCAATGCTTTTGCATGTACAGCAATTCCGGCTGCGACCGGGGCTGCGTGATGTGATGCACGCAATGTCCCACTTCCGCTTCCGGATCGGGAATGTACTGCGACTTCAGCCCCTTGTTGATTGGCTTCCAGGTTTTTCCGGCATCGTCGCTGCGGAACGCTCCCGCCGCGGAGATTGCAATGAAGATTCGTCCGGCCGTTTTTGGATCGAGCAGAATGCTGTGCAGACACATGCCGCCCGCGCCCGGTTGCCACTTTGGCCCCGTGCCATGCCCGCGCAGGCCGGAAAGCTCCTCCCACGTGCGCCCGCCATTGGTGCTGCGAAATAGCGCCGCATCTTCCACGCCTGCGTACACAGTGTCCGGATCGTTCAGCGAAGGCTCCAGGTGCCAGACTCTCTTGAATTCCCACGGATGCTGGGACCCGTCATAAAACTGATGCGTAGTCAAAGGCGCCCCGGTTTCCGCCGAAGTGTCGTAGACAAATTTGTTGCTCTCGCCGCGCGGCGCTCCTCCGGGGCCAGTGGTCTCTCCCGGAGGCGTACCCGGTTGAAACCAGGTTTTGCCGCCGTCGTCTGAGCGCTGAATGATTTGCCCGAACCATCCGCTGGTTTGCGAAGCATAAATGCGCTTTGGATCGGGCGGCGATCCCTTCAAGTGATAAAGCTCCCAGCCGGCAAAGTGCGGCCCGCTGACGTCCCATTTTTCGCGCTTGCCATCCGAAGTCAGCACAAACGCTCCCTTGCGTGTTCCCACCAGCAATCGAACCGTGCTCATCTCTCTCTCCTTTAACGGGCTTCGTGCCTTTGCTGTCCGCGCAGAGCGCGACGTTTATTGTAATTGGCCGTCAAGACCTACAGATTACTTACCAGAATTTCCATGGCCAACGCCAGCCGGCTCAGTTTGCCAATCTCACTTGTGAATTGCAAGTTACAATGTTATGGTTTTCGAATGTCACCGAAGAAGGCAGTTTTCCCTCGCCGCTCCGGGTGCCCTTTGAATGCTTCCGTCGAAATGCTTGGCGATCGCTGGTCGCTGTTAATCATTCGCGACATGATGCTGTTTGGCTATCGTAGCTTTAAAGAATTTCTCAATTCCCACGAACGCATTGCTACTAACATCCTCGCCGATCGACTGAAGCGCCTGGAAAACTATGGCATCATCTCCACGGCCCCCGATTCTTCAGACCGACGAAAACTTATTTATTCTCTTACGGCAAAGGGTCTGGACCTTGCGCCTGTTCTGACCGAAATGGTTTTATGGGCAGCCGCACACGAAGAGACCGGCAATCAGGCTCTGGTCCGGTTGATCCGCAAAGACAAAGAACACTTTCTTGAAGGTGTCCGCAAACGATGGTTGGCGCGCCCCAGCCAGTAGGTTGCCGAGCTCCTCCCGGGTCCGCTGCTATCAGCACTAATCCCGCAATCAAGCGCTGAAAATCACAGTAGGCCGTTCGCTACTGGGTTATTATAGTCTTAACTTACTCTGCCGCATCGAAAGAACATTGTGCCTAAGCTCGCTGCAAGCTCCAATCGCATTGGCCACTCAGAGAGGGGCGCTGCGCGCTCAGTGGGAACAGCATCGGCCGGCGCGCCCGGCAAGCCAAAGAAATCCGCCGCCGAAACTTGGAAAGCGCTCCCCGAAATTTGGGCGCTGCTGCGTCCGCGCAAGGGCATCATGATCCTTGGACTTTTGCTAATGTCCATCAACCGGATCGCCGGGCTGGCTCTGCCTTTTTCGCCCAAATATTTTTTCGATAATGTGATTGCCAAGCACCAAACCAACCTGCTACTACCGATCGTGTTGGTTGTCATTGGCGCGACAATCGTACAAGGCATTACGTCTTACTCGCTCACCCAGCTTCTTTCCAAGTCCGCGCAGCGCATGATTACCGACATGCGGAAACGGATTCAAGCTCACATTGGGCGGCTTCCAGTCACTTACTATGATTCGCACAAGACCGGCGAGTTGGTCTCGCGCATCATGAGCGACGTCGAAGGCATTCGCAACCTCATCGGCACCGGCCTGGTGGAATTTCTCGGCGGCTTGATGACCAGTGTTCTAGCGCTCATCATCTTGCTGCGAATCAGCACACTGATGACCCTGGTCGCTTTCGGCATCCTGCTCGCTTTCGGCTTCCTTATTAATAAAGCCTTCTCCACCATCCGGCCCATCTTTCGTGCTCGTCCGAAAATCAACGCTGAAGTTACCGGCCGTCTGACCGAATCGCTTGGAGGGGTTCGCGTAGTCAAGGGCTACCATGCGGAAGAACGTGAGGAAAAAGTCTTTGGTTCGGGTGTGCAGCGCTTGCTCGACAACGTCTTGAAGACCCTCACCGCCACTTCTCTGATGAGTCTTTCCGCCACAACGCTGATGGGCATCGTAAGCGCCATCATTATGTTCCTAGGCGCGCGCCAGATTCTCGCGGGCACCATGACCGCCGGCACCCTGGTAACCTATCTCGCATTTCTGGCCATGCTGATCGCTCCGGTGTTCCAGATTGTTGCCATCGGCACGCAGCTGACAGAAGCCATCACTGGTCTCGAACGCTCGCGCGAAATTCTGAACGAAAAAGCCGAAGACGAGGACGTTGGCCGCAACAAAGCGATTGGCCGCATCAACGGAGAAGTTGTTTTCGAAAATGTCGATTTTTCCTACGAACCCGGCAAGCCGATTCTCTTCGACATTAATCTTGTCTCGCTGCCCGGCACGGTCTCTGCGCTGGTCGGCCCGTCCGGCGCGGGTAAATCCACCATCATTGGACTCATCGCTGCATTTTATAAACCGGAGCGCGGCCGCGTTATGCTGGATGGAACTGATCTGGCAACCGTCAAACTTAGCAGCTATCGCACGCAACTCGGCGTGGTGTTGCAGGACACTTTTCTTTTCGACGGCTCCATTCGTGAAAATGTGGCCTTCGCGCGCCCCGAAGCTTCAGAAAAAGAAATCATGGAAGCGTGCCGTACCGCCCGCGTGGATGAATTTGCCGAATCCTTCGAAAAGAAATACGACACCGTGGTCGGCGAACGTGGCGTAAAGCTGTCCGGTGGGCAAAAGCAGCGCGTCTCGATCGCTCGCGCTATTCTCGCCGACCCACGCATATTGATCCTCGATGAAGCTACGTCCAGTTTGGACTCTGAATCGGAAGCGCTCATTCAAGAGGGGTTGCGTTACCTCATGCGCGGCCGCACGACGTTCGTCATTGCGCATCGCCTCTCGACTATTCGCCGCGCCGAACAAATTCTCGTCGTCGAAGCCGGCCGCATCATTGAACGCGGCACTCACCAGTCGCTTTACGCGCTCGGTGGCCGTTACTACGATCTGTACACCCGCCAGCACGGCCTCGAAGCGAATCTCTTTCTCGCGCCGGGCGAAGGCGACGGCTCTCGCATCGAGGAATCCTCGTCCGCGGAAACCAACGGGCGCTCCCGCGACGCCGCTGATCCGCTCAACCTGCTTCGCGGCTCAACCTAGATTTAATTCGTTTCTGCAGCAGGCAACTTCACCCACGCCAGAAAGAAAATGATCAGGGCCACCGTGAGGAACGACGCCGGGGCCGCAAAAAAATAGTGCCAGGAAAGTGCCGTCATCGCCGCCAGCCACAGTACGTTACACAGCGCTACTCTCTTCAACAATTGCGCTCGCTCGCGGCAAACCGCGAAATCCACTGCCGCAAATCCCAGTGTCGCTAAGCCGAACGAGACGCTGAATCCCCGAAAAAAATCGTTCATGGTGCGCATTGAGCCCATAATCGTAAATCGGTAATTGGTCATCAGCTCCACCAATTGCTTCTCGGATTCATTTCGGATCATTGGCTTTTGGAAGAGCGAGATGGAATGGATTGCGGACATCAGAACCAGCAACACTGCGCCTGCGATGAATAGGCGCCTTCCCCAATTGTTTTTCATGGCGTGAATTTATACCACGAATTCAGATTTTTAGACGAGTCGAGATGCCGTGCTTCACCCTTCAGGTTTGCCAAGTCTTGCTCCAATCGCATAGTACGACTGCACCAGAACGTTGAAGGTAATGCTCCAATACGCGTTGAATACACAAAGCGCAGCGCCAAATGCATAGAACGATTGACCGACTACGATTCGCCGGCAAATCGCCGCCGGCGCCGCGGGTGGCAGATCACCCTTGGTCAACCGAGCCTGCATCGCAGGAGCCCCAACTCGGATACAAAATACCGCCCAGCATCACGATGTTCGCCCAATACGCCAGCAGCGCCGAGCGAAGCTGCGCAAACTCGATAAGAAAGCGCGTGGACATTGGCATCAGCGTTACGGCAAACAAAAGCTCCAGATGTAGCTCGCCGCCATTCCTGGGTCGGAGCTTATCAACGTTCGCTCTCTCGCCCAACTATCCTTTCATGGCAACGCCAAATGAAATTAAGTGGGGCGGAAAAAAAGGAGCAGGCATCCTGCCTGCTCCCTCTCTCCCTTTTTCTGTTTTATGCGTTCAACTAAGGCTTGAGTTCGGGCGTGGCCTTTTGCAGGCGCGAGATGAGCTTGTGTGCGGCTTCCGGCGCCTGAACTTTGGATTCAGTGATGATTTCGCTTGGGGTAGTATCCCGGCCATAGAGCTTCTTGTTCGCATCATTATCTGGACGGAGAGTGGACCCTTCCAGCGATACGCCAGCAAAAACACCGCGTGCCCGCGAGTAGCTCAACATTTCGGAACGCATGGTCACGTCGGTTTCCGCCGAAGCATCGCGGCCTTTTGGTCCGGCAGCGATTGAGGCGTCCCCGCCGAGCTTCACTTTGCTGTGCAACAAGCTCGATGCACCGCGGTCGTTCATCACAAGAATGACGAAATCAGTCGCCTGGCCGCCTATTTGTAGGCCAAAGCTACCGCCTTCCAGGGCCATCATCACCGGCGCACCCCACGGACTGCGAAAGTGCTCACCGGTGCGGCAGACCATCACGCCATGGCCGTAGCTGCCACCAACAATAAACGCCGCCTTGACTACGGACGGCAAGACGACCACGCAGCGCGCTTTATTGAGCAGATCCTGCGGAATATTATCGGGGACGTTCAGAATTTCGTCGATAACCGTACCAGCGTTTTCGAGACGATTTTCGTCCTTCTCTTTATCGCTGGATGGTCCCGCAAAAGCGGCAGTAGGGACAATTAAGAGCACTGCCAGTGCCAGATATGTTAAAAGTTTCATTTCACGTTCCTCCCGGTTTCTATGTTTGATTTGGGCCCTATCCATAAGAACTCGTCGACGCTTACTTACGATCGCGGGCGATCAAGACAATTCCTCCGACCATAGCAATCGCGCCCAGAATCGGTGGCAACGGAATAGTTTTATGCTCATCGGCAGTGGCGTGAATCGGACCGATGTCCACCACATCTTTATGTTTTGTGTAGCCAACGCCCTGATAAACCAGGGCCAGGATCCCAAGCACCACCAGCGCCAGCCCAATCAGGGTTCCGCTTCGCATTCTGCCCTCCAAGCTTGTAACCGACCCGTTCTTATAAGCGTTCCTTTGCGAATTAAGGTCTGCGCGCAACATGTCCCAACAATGACAAAACAAACAGAATCACAAAAATATAAAAAAGAATTTTGGCCACACCTGCCGCAGCAATAGCGATTCCAGTAAAACCAAGAACTGCCGCCAATAAGGCCACGACAAAGAAGATCAGAGCCCAGCGCAACATCGTTGAATCCTCCGTATCGCTAAGATCGGGGGAACCAACGCGGCTAGATTCGTTAATTCCCACAAGAGAAGTGAAAACTAAACTGCGGGCATTGTGGGGCACACGGCTTGCCAAAGCCATACAGCGGACCACTTATTTCTCTGGCGGAGTTAAGCGTGTTCTTATAAGCGCCACAAAACGAAGAAGTAAGCGGCTCGACTGCTTTCCGACACGATGTACTGCCGAACATATCGCGTTACGATATGAACCACAATATGAATTTCGGCGGCGGTAGTGAGCGCGGCGGCGGATTAATTTCACGACTGTCATGTAAAAAGTTCCTAAGAGCACAGATAGGTTCATTGCGTACTAGGACTACTTAGGACTGCTAAAGTCTTTTCCTACAGCAATCTAGCAAGCCTCGCGGCAAGTGGCATGCCCGTTGCCCTTGCTTGCGGCTGTTGAACAAGCGCGAGTTCGGAATGAATCGCTAGGTGAACAAGAGATGGAAGGGGATAAGCCGATGGGGACTCTTAGGGTGCTGGTAGCGGACGATCACGAAATCGTGCGCAAGGGGCTGCGAAGTATTTTGGAAGAGCAACCGGGTTGGGAAGTGGCGGGCGAAGCCTGCGACGGCCGGGAAGCCGTCGATAAAGCTCGCTCGCTGAAGCCCGACGTTACCGTTGTCGACGTAAGCATGCCGGGCTTGAACGGGTTGGAGGCGACGCGGCAAATGTTGAGGCAAAACGCCGAGACGAAAGTATTGATACTGACCATGCATGAGTCCGATCCCCTGATTCGCGAGGTGCTGGATGCCGGCGCGCGCGGATATCTGCTCAAATCGGACGCGACGAAAGACCTGGTCAACGCGGTTGAAGCCATTCGCCGAAACAAAACATACTTTACGTCTCGCGTGGCGCAGATGGTGCTTGACGGTTATCTCGACAAAAAGCCGCGCTCCTCCGCGGAAGCGGATCTGCCCGCAACGCGGCTCACGCCCAGGCAACGGGAAATCGTACAGTTACTCGCCGAAGGGAAGAGCAGCAAGGAAGTGGCGGTCGCGCTGAACTTGAGCGTGAAAACAGCGGAAACGCACCGCGCGAATATTATGCGGCGCCTGGACTGTCATTCGGTCAGCGAATTGGTGCGCTACGCAATCCGCAACAATATTATTGAAGCCTAGTCGGCGCCGAGACGCGGCGGCTTGGCAACCTATAAACACAGCTCCCAAAGCCAGACGGCCATTTAAAACCTTCGATCCTACAACTTGATTCCCAGTCTCTTCGGGGTTTCGCCGTATTCCGGCGAGTTGTGCAGAGTGTTCTTCTCCAACGTGTGCAGACTTTGCGCTTTGCGCAGCACCGAGCGTGCGCCGCTCCAAATACAATCGGAGGTTGTTATGAACTGGGAACAAATCGAAGGTAAATGGAAACAGGTTTCAGGCAAAGTACAGGAGAAGTGGGGAAAACTGAGCGACAGCGATCTGCAAATGATCAAAGGCAGGCGCGATCAGCTGATTGGAAAGATTCAGGAACGATACGGCGTTGAAAAGGAAGTCGCGCAGAAACAAGTCGACGATTATTTTAACTCGCTGGACGAGTCAACCGCCGAGCGGAGTGACCGCGCTCGTGGCGCCGGCCGCTAAGAATAGTCATGTTTGATCGGGTCAGTATGAACTAGAAATGATGAGGAGGACAAAACTGTGCTGTGGACCATTTTTGTAATCTTACTCGTGTTGTGGCTGCTCGGAATGGTCTCTTCCTATACGTTAGGTGGCTACATCCACATTCTGCTTATTCTGGCGATTGCAGTGGTGCTGATCCGCGTGATTCAGGGACGACGGCCGATCGCTTAGAATGTTCGCACGTTTCGTAGGATCATCCTTTGGCTACGGCCTTCCAAGCGGAAGGTCGTAGCCAGTCATTTCCAGATAGCCGGATCCGCGGAGCGCGGCTGAGTTTTTCGATCCGGCCAGAAAAATAGAGCCTTCCCAATAATTCGGAACGAATTTCGAATTGCTCGTGAGTTCCTGCGACGGCAGCGGCGTGGAAGCCGCAAGTGTAATCCCGAGAGAGGGCACGAGAATTTTCCATTGGAGCGGATAAATCGCTTGAGTTTCAGGACTTGTCCAGGTTCCTCGTGCTTGCGCTGAATCGACTGGCTCGAGTTCAAAATCGTTTGCACGCAAATGATGTGCGCGACCCTTCGCGTCAACGAATGTGCCAGCGGAGAACGGGTCGATCGTGCCATCCTTCCTTCGAATGTGAAATAACATCAGCTCCGTATGGTCATCGAGTTGGAGACTGAGCCAGTCCCACCCCGCCTGATCTGGTGCAAGCTGCTGCGTGAAGAATTCGTGATCCATCCAGGCCAGGCCGCTAACTTCATATTGTTTCGACGCAATTTCAAGCCAGCCCGAGGTTCGCAGTCTAGTCTCTGAGAAATAATGCGAAGCGTGGCCTTCCCCAGCCGATTTCTGACTGACACCGTTTTCACCGTGAATCACTGGAGCTTTTTCAGGACGTAAGGATAGTTTGATGGCAAATTGATCCCCAATCGCTGTTAAATTCTCCGCCCCTTCCGCCCACACGACACTCCAGTTTCCATTCCAGACTTTATCCAGCGACTGATCAGCTCCTGCGATTCCCGGACCGGCGCGATTTGTGCGCTCCGCATGAAAGAATTTCTTTCCGTCGAGATCGCTAACTGCGAAGTGGGCCAGATACAGGTCATGCACGTCCCAGTTCGAAGCGCCGCCGGGATCACGATTAAGGCCTTCGCGGAAAAAAGTGAGTTCAAAGCCGAACTTGCGGCCGTCTGTGGTTTGCAGATTTCCCGTGTAGTACCACCACTCGGTCCGGTAATCTGAATGGCTGAAATAATCGCGCGGAAATTCGTAGTGATAGCCGGGGAGTGCCGCTTTGAATTGCGCGAATCCGGACGGCAGCGCGAAATTTAGCGCGAAGACTGCGACTAACCACGATAGGCGGCTATTCCTCATGGACAACCTCAACCGGGTTAAGCCGAATTGCTATGCGTGCCGGGTAGTATCCAGCCAATAGAGTCGCCATGAAAATGACGGATGTTGCGGCAAGCAGAACAGCGACCGGCCAGTGCAGCCGAATCGTCCATCCGAAAGATTGCTTGTTGATGACGAAAATCAAAATGAGAGAAAGAAAAAATCCCAGAATGACGCCGGAAAGATTGGCCAGTAAGCCCAGCAGTCCCGCCTCGGTAAGTATGAGCTTGCGCAACTGCAGGCTGGAAGCGCCGAGATAGCGAAGCAGGCCGAGTTCGCGGCGGCGGTCGATGACTAGCGCGAGCAGCGCACCCGCGACGCCCATGACTGCGACCAGGATGGCGACGGCTTCCAGAGCGTAGGTGATGGCGAACGTGCGATCAAAGATTTGCACTGCCTGGCTGCGCAGATCGCCGTTCGCAAAAACCAGGATGCGGTAGTTTGCCGCGACAGTTTCGATTTCTTTGCGGACGGCTGGAACACTGGCGCCGGGCTTCACGAAAATCGCCAAATTCGAAGGCGCTGGGTCGGGAAGATATTTCAGCATGACGTTGCGGTCCATCAGGATCATGCCGCGTTCGCTGGCATAGTCATAATAAATATCAGCGACACGAAATATTGCGCGGGATTCTCCGAGCGTCAGCTCCAGCGAGTCGCCAGTTTTAACGGAGTGTTTATAAGCGAAAGGTTCGCTGACAATGACCGCATTTGCGCCGCGAAGTTCGTCGAGAACACCCTCAGTGGGGCGGCCGGAAAGAAAATCCGTGGTCCGCTCGATGAGCCTGTTCGCAATATCGAGGGAGCCGAGAGTGGCGGGCATGTTCTGGTAGCTGATTTCGTAGGCGCGAAGACGCTGGACGGTTTGCACGTCGGGAATTTCGCTGATCGCGTGCGAGAGAGCGGCCGAGATGGTGGGATGTTGATCTGTGGCCGGATTTCCGGCGGGACGAATATAGAGGTCGGCGGGAAGCTCGGAATCCATCCATGACACAACGGTCTGGCGGAAACTGCCGACCATGATGCCAACCGCAGTCATCATTGCGACGGCAGTGCAGAGCGCGGCGACCAGAACCGAGGTACGACGAAGCGAGCCGGCGAGACTGCGCGAAGCCAAAAGAGCCTCGACCCCGAGAATTTTCTGCAGAAACGTCGAAGCGGCGCGTATTGCAGCGTACACGAAAGCCGGAATTGCAAAGACCGCTGCGCCGACTGCGAGTAGCGTTGCGATGTAACCGAAGACCGGTTTGCCGCCAACAGGTGGAACGCGGGAAGCACCAGCGGACGCGACGATGAAAATTAAAGCGAACCAGAGCCCGGATGTTTTCCCCACGCGAATCTCAAATTCGCGCCGGCCACGAGCCATGGCTTCGACAGGAGCAACGCCCGCGGCTTCGCGAGCAGGCGACCAGGCAGAAAGCAAGGTTACGCCTGCGCCGACAACAAGCGCGAGCGCCGCGCACCAGGCCGTAAACGTGATGGTCCCCGGGCGGCTGGTGACATAGAGCGCGTTCACAGTTGTGCCCATGAGTTTGACCGCCGCAGAGGCCATCAGCCGCCCGATTGGAATTCCAAGCAGCGCGCCGCTCATGCCAATAAAAGCCGCCTCACCCAGAAATGCAGCGAGAACTTGGCGACGGCTGGCGCCAATCGCGCGAACGATTCCGATTTCGGAGCGGCGGCGGACCACGGAAACCGAGATAGTGTTGTAAATGAGAAACGCGCCTACGACCAGCGCGATATAACTGAGCAGGCGAAGATTCCAGCGAAACGCGCCGAGCATTTTACGATTTTCATTTGTGGAAGCTCCTGCAAGACGGACTTGAACTGCGTCGGGAACAACTTGTCGTATGCGGCGTTGCCACCGGTCCAGAGCGCTGTCCGTCGCGAGGGACGATTGGGGAAAACGCACGAAGATGCGATCGACTCGACCAGGGCGATCGAGGGCGGACTGTGCGGCGGCGATGTCCATCACGATGGCGGATTCGTTGCCGTTCGCATCGGGATAGGTGCCGCGAACGGTGTAGTTGGCGGAACGATCGCCAATCAAGAGTTGTATTTTTTCGCCCGGCCGTTTGCCAAGCGATTCGCCGACCCACACCGAATCGCGTGCAATCAGATTTTCGAAATACGAATCGGGCTTTCCGTTGATCTTTTCTGCATGCGTGGCAGTGGTTGCCGCGGATGTTTCGCGAAACAGGCGACCGGACTCGGCGATCAGATCGAGGCCAACCAGAGGAAGAGATTGTTTTTCGCTTACCAGCACCACGAAGCCTTCCATGCGCGGCGTGATGCGCCAGTCGTCGGGTTGAGAAACGAGTTTGCCCACCATCTCATCGGGCACGCCGCCAACGGCCGTGATTTCAAAATTTTGTTGGCCGGAAAGCGTTTCGAGCGAGGAGTGGAATGACCCGGTGGCGGCGTCCCCAGCAAGATCCATCGCCAGAACTACGGCGACACCGAGAGCCACAGCGAGAACCGTGAGCGCCGTACGCACCGGCTCATCAGCCAGCGGCTTGACCATCAGTCGCCAGAAGAGTTTCAAGCGCGGAATCAATTGAGTGCGCTCCAAAAACGCAGTGCATCCGCCAATTTCGTATGCGTAAAGAAGATCATTTGCGCTTTACGTCTGCCACTTTTCCGTCGCGTAGCGTGACGATGACGTCGGCGATCGCCGCGGCTTCCGCGCTGTGCGTGGCAATGAGCGTGGCCGTGTTTTGTTCGCGCGTCAGGCGGAGCAGCAGCTCCAGGATCCTGTTGCCCGTGCTGGTGTCGAGATTTCCAGTAGGTTCGTCGGCCAGAAGAACCTTTGGCGAATTTACCAGCGCGCGGGCGATGGCAACCCGCTGCATCTGCCCGCCGGAAAGTTGGTGAGGTAGGCGGTGTTCGAGACCATCGAGCTCAACGGCATGAAGACGGGTCAGCGCAGATTCGCGCGCGTTGCTGCGAGCAGCCAGCAGCAGCGGTAGCTCGACATTTTCGGCGGCGGAAAGTGTATAAAGAAGCTGGAAAGATTGAAACACGAAACCGACTTTGTCGCGGCGGAGTTGCGTCAATTGCTGGTCGGAAACGCCCGAGGTCGCGTGGCCGTCAATGCTGACTTCCCCCGAGGTAGGAAAATCCATGGCGCCCGCGAGATTCAGCAATGTGGACTTGCCGCAGCCGCTGCGTCCAACCAAGGCGACCAACTCGCCATCTGCGACCGCGAGCGACACACCGTCCAGCGCGCGCACCTTCTGGCCATCACTTACGTAATCCTTGCAGACATTGCGAAGTTCGACCAGCGCCATCGAGCGGTTTTACCGTCCCTTGTTTGTTTTACGCTGATTCGAGTGGTCGAGCAAATGGCAGGGAATTGCGGGTCTTTAGCGGCACGGGCATCACGTGGTCCGCGTCTTATTTGAAGAAAAGAAATCATCGCGAATCCGGGATTGAGCGCACAAGAAGGCTGGTATACACTCCGCAGGACGTTTTACTGTACCGTTACAACAATGACAGGAGCGAAGTGTGGCCGAACCGGCTCGCTTTGCGATTTGCTTTCTCAAAATAGGAGGCCTGAATGGTCTTCGCTGGAGTCAGCAGTCTGGCCGCGCTGTATCAAGCGGGAGCCGCGGCGCACCGGGCGTTAGCCCCGATCGATCTCACGATCATCGGCGTTTATTTCCTGGTGGTGTTCGGAATCGGATTTTATTTCTCGCGGAAGGAGCGCACTTCCGAGGAATATTTCCTGGCCGGTCGCGACGTTGGCTGGTTTTTCATCGGAGCCTCGCTGTTCGTTTCGAACATCTCCACGGAACATTTCATCGGACTTTCCGGAACCGGCGCCTCCTCCGGACTCGCCGTCGGACATTTCGAATGGCTGGCGTGCCTGATTCTGCTGATCCTCGGCTGGGTGTTCGTTCCTTTTTATTTGCGCAGTAACGTTTTCACCATGCCGCAATTTTTGGAGAGGCGCTTCAACCGTCAATGTGCGGTGTACCTGGCAGGAATTTCCATCATCGCTTACATTTTCACCAAAATATCCGTACAGCTTTACGCCGCCAGCGTGGTTCTGGAGCGCGTAGCCGGATGGTCGTTATGGAAGACGGCGGTCGTCTTGGTGATCGCAACCGGCGTCTACACGATCGCAGGCGGATTGGCCGCGGTCATTTATACGGACACCGTACAAACCCTGATCTTGATCGCCGGGGCAATGGCATTGACGATTATCGGTCTGCACCGAGTCGGCGGGATCGAGCATCTGCGCACCATGGTGCCGCCAAGTTACTTTCACATGATGAAACCGGCCTCGGACTCGCAGTTTCCATGGACAGGAATTTTCTTTGGCGCGCCGATCTTAGGCATCTGGTATTGGTGCACCGACCAGGTAATCGTGCAGCGCGTGCTCTCGGCTCGCGACGAAGGGCATGCCAAAGCGGGTACGATTTTTGCCGGATTCTTGAAAATTCTACCCGTGTTCCTGCTGGTGCTGCCAGGCATCATCGCTTATGCGCTTTTCCCGGAGCAAGTGGTTAAGCCGGACTACGCATATCCCACACTGGTGCTTAACCTGCTGCCCGTCGGGCTCGTCGGATTGGTGATGGCCGCGTTGCTCGCCGCCGTGATGGGTGCGATGAGCTCGGTATTCAACTCCGCCTCAACGCTGGTCACGCTGGATTTTTACAAAAAACTCCGCCCGCAAGCCAGCGAACGCCAACTGGTCATGTTCGGACGAATCGCTACCGGCGGGATGGTTGTGCTGGGACTTCTTTGGGTTCCGTTTATTCATAAATTGAGCGCCGAGCTGTACATCTACCTGCAGAGCGTGCAGGCCTACATCAGCCCGCCAATCGCAGTCTGCTTTATTTTTGGCATTTTGTGGACCCGCGTGAACGGGCAGGGAGCAATCAGTTCGCTCCTGACGGGTTTTGTGCTGGGAGCGACAAGATTTATTTTCGAAGTGCTCGATAAATCGCGGCACTACGACTCCGGCGCGATTCGCTGGCTCGTGGACATGAATTTCCTGCACTACGCCATTTTCATGTTCGTAGTGTGCTCGGCGGTGCTGGTCGGCGTAAGTTACATGTACCCAGCGCCGGACCGAAAAAAGCTGGCAGGGCTGACGTTTGCCACCGTCGGGGAAAAAATGGACATCGAAGGCGTAGCCAGAGTTTCTCTGGCCCGGGAAACGCGGACCGAACACCTGATGAACGTGGCGTTCACTCTCGTGCTCTTGAGCACGGTGGTGGGGCTGTGGATCTATTTCCGCTAAAGTGAAAAGATGACCTCGGAAGCCAGGACCATTCGAAGCTTGCGCCCCAACGTTACTCGCGAGCAAGCAATTCAGGCGTTTACGGCAACCGGCGTCGCGTCTGTGTATTGGAAACTGCGAATCGGCTCGTTGCAGAGGATTGCCGACGCCTACATCCCGTTCCGCATTTATAGAGTGCACTATTCCGCTGGTGGCGGCCGGCATACCCATCATTTTGCGCTCGATGCAGTGGACGGTTCGCTCGACCTGTTTGAATTTGCCAAACCTCCGGGTGAGGCCGAGACCATTACAGTTGCCACCCGCAATCACCCTCCGCCGGCACTGACGGAAACACTTTCTGAAAATCTGTTGCGCGATAAAGTTTTGCGCCTGATCTTTCAGCGAGGATTCTTCAAGGTGAGCGACGTCCAACTGGAAACTGAACAATTGCCGGGAGAGATTCACCTGCCATACTGGCTGGGATTCTACGGCACATCGGAAGACTTGCGTTGCCGCGTCATGGACGCTGTACGCCGGCGAATCGAGGGAGTGAGAGCCTCGGCCCTGTTCGAGCATTGGCTTTCCTGATTACCCCGCCCAGTGCCATTCGGACCGCATGTTTTCTGGAGGAGTGAGATGCAACCGCTAAGAATGTCGCGAAAATTGCTGAGGCTCGCGCTTTGTGCTTTGACGGCCCCCGTTGCTCTGTCCGCTCAGGGCTGGCAACACATTGGCAGCGTTCAAAAAGTCGAGAAACTTCCCGATGGCGTGGAGTTGACCGCGGGCAAAGCCAAGGTGCGCGTAACGGTATTTCGTGACGGCGTTTTTCGTGTGCGCGTGGCGCAGACTGGAACGTTTCCCAGGGATTTTTCGTGGGCGGTGATTGAAACATCTGAACCGCCAGCGGTCAAGCTTGACGACGCCAAAGACGAGGTCCGCGTTTCTTCGGGAACCATCGTTGCGCGAATTCATAAATCGCCCCTGCTGATCGACTTCCAGCGCGATACCGGCGACGTACTTGTAGCTGACGATAGCAATCTTCCGATGGCGTGGGAAAACGGCCGCGTGCATGTCTGGAAAAAAATGCCCGAGGACGAGGGTTACTACGGACTGGGCGACAAAGCCGGACCGATGAACCGCCGCGACCGTGCATTCACCATGTGGAACACCGATGCCTACGCCTGGCGGGAGTCAACTGATCCTCTTTACAAAACCATTCCGTTCTTTATCGGATTGCGCAAAGGCCTGGCCTACGGAATTTTCTTTGACAACACCTGGCGCAGCAATTTCGATTTTGGCAAAGAAGGCCACGACTTCTATTCGTTTGGCGCGGAAGGCGGCGAAATCAACTATTACTTTTTCGCGGGACCGACGCCCGCGAAAATTGTTCAAGACTTCACGGCGCTGGTGGGACGGACAAAATTGCCGCCGCTCTGGACTCTAGGATTTCAGCAGTCACGATACAGCTACGAACCGGAAGAGCGCGTCTATGAGGTCGCCAAAACGTTCCGCGATAAAAAAATTCCCGTAGACGCCATTTATCTGGACATTGATTATCAGGACAAAAATACTCCGTTCACCATCAACCGCAAGGAGTTTCCCACGTTTGAAAAAATGATCACCGATTTGAGCGCGGAAGGATTGCACACCGTCCTGATCACCGATCTGCACATTAAGAGAGATGCGGATCATGGATACGCTCCCTACGACACCGGTGCGAAAGACGACGTTTTCGTGAAGCGCGCGGATGGCACGACTTTTGTGGGCGCGGTGTGGCCGGGCGAGAGCGTATTCCCGGATTTCACGATTGCGCGAGCGCGTGAATGGTGGGGCGGGTTGTACAAAAATTTTGTGGATATGGGCGTGGCGGGATTTTGGAACGACATGAACGAGCCGTCCGTGTTCTTAACCGCTAGCAAGACCATGCCGCTCGATGTGCGTCACCGATTGGACGATGGAGCCACGCTGCCACACCTGGCGATTCACAACGTCTACGGTATGGAGAACGTGCGCGCAACCGAGGAAGGATTGTTGAAATTGCGGCCAAACGAGCGTCCGTTTGTTTTAACGCGCGCGGCTTACGCTGGCGCGCAACGCTATGCGGCAACATGGACCGGAGACAACGTGAGCGTGTGGAATCATCTGGGAATGAGCACGCCAATGTTGTTGAGTATGGGAATCTCCGGCTACGGAATGGTAGGCGACGACATCGGCGGATTTGCCGGATCGCCAACGGCTGACTTGCTCACGCGATGGATCGAAGCCGGCGCGTTCAATCCAATTTATCGCGATCACACGGCAAAAGGCACCGCCAATCAGGAGCCCTGGGTCCACGGACCAAAGCACGAGGCCATCCGCAAGCACTTTATCGAAGAGCGCTATCGCCTGCTGCCGTACATTTATACCAGCGTGGAAGAGATGACACGCACAGGAATTCCGCTGATGCGGCCATTGTTGCTCGAATACCCGCAGTCGCCGGAATTTTTCAACGATGACAGTGAATTCCTGTTTGGCCCCGATCTGTTTGTCTCGCCGGTGACAACGGAGTTGCAGGATGAAAAGGCCATCCAGTTGCCACCAGGAAGTTGGTACGACTACTGGACCGGAGAAAAGAGCTCCGACCGCGAATTAAAAAAGCTGAATCCGGCGTTGGATCAAGTGCCTGTGTACGTGCGAGCCGGTGCGATCGTGCCGCGACAACCGTTGGTGCAAAATACTGGCGAAATCCCAAAGGGACCATTGGGACTAAGCGTCTATCCTGGGCCGGACTGCAAAGGCACCCTGTACGAGGATGACGGCCACTCGCTGGACTACGAGAAGGGCAGCTTTCTGCGCGTCAATTATTCCTGCCAGGTTGGCGCGAACGCGATCAAGATTGTCAGTGCTGTCGAAAAGGACGGCTACAAGCCCTGGTGGAATACGTCTGAACTTACGGTATTTGGAATGGACAAGGCGCCAAGAGAAGTGCGCGTGGGCGACTCCACCATTCACGAATGGCGATTTGACACCCTGCAACACGCCGTCATCTTCACGGTGCCCGAAGCAAAAAATAATTGGACAGTGGAAATCGTTTTCTAACAAAACTCAATCAACCGACAAAATAGAAACGGACTGCGGCGGCGCGGTAATTTTCACTTTCGCACCGGTGGATTCGGCGGTCGCGTTTCCGTACAGTGTGGTCATTCGCAAAGCATCCGCAAGCGGAGTATTTCCTTCAGCAATCGTCAGTGTTCGTGATTTGGCGCCGTTGTTGAAAATAACCAAGACCCGTTCATCGTCGGTCTGGCGCACAAATAAATAAGAATCGTCATCGGAAAACACATGGAAGAGCTTGCCGGTTCGAAGCGCCGCGTGACGGCGGCGAAGCTGCAGCAGATCCTGCACCGCCGAGAAGACTCTTTGCTGTTCGGGCGTTCGCCCTTCCTCGGTAAACGCGTTTTGCGCATCGCCTGGCCAGCCACCGGGAAAATCACGGCGATTATCTGGATCGCCTCCGCCGGGCATTGCGATTTCGTCGCCGTAATAAAGCTGAGGAATTCCACGAAGGGTCAAAGCCAGCCCAAACGCGCACAACAATTTGTCCGGAGTGCTTCCGGGTTCGCTGGAAAATCGCGGCACGTCGTGATTTGCGAAAAACGGAACCAGCCAGTCCGGGTGCGGATAAAGTCCATCTTGCCGAAGCACGTTCGCGATGCGGCCTGCTGGAGCGCCGCGCAGCAAAATATCGCGAATGGTAAAGTACATCGGAAAATCAAAAACCGTGGAGAGGCCCGTGTCCACACCATCCCATTCTTTTCTGCCTCCCACAAAAAATGATGTCGCGGTTGGATCGGGATGAAAGACTTCGCCGATCGTGGTGAGATTGGGATAGATGCGGCGCAATCCGGCATGCCATTGCTCCCAGAACGCGCGCGAAACGTAGGGAAACGTGTCCACGCGCAGCCCGTCCAATCCCGCCGATTCGATCCACCAGATGGAATTTTGCAGGAGGTATTTTGCGACCACGGGGTTTTCCGTGTTCAGATCCGGCAAAACTCCGAAGAACCATCCGTCCGTGATGTTACGGCGCATCGCCGGCGTTGCGTGCGGATCCGCAATCGCTTCGAACGGATCGTTCGAAACGCCCGTGGAATTGGATTTGCCGTAAAACGAATTCTTGAACGGAGCGAAAGTGTCGAGATGATTTTGTGCCGTGCCATGAAACCAATCCGGCAGTGGCGGTTTTGTTACCCACGGATGGCCTGGACCGACGTGATTGGGGACGGCATCAAAAAAAAGCTTCATGCGCTGCTGGCTCAGGGCAAAGGCAAGTTCCCGGTAGTCGCCAAGTGTGCCGAGGTGCGGATCAACGGCATAGAGATCCACTGCGCCGTAGCCGTGATAATCCTGTTCTGACCCATTCTTGACCACCGGCGTTAGCCATAGCGCGGTGACGCCGAGATTCTTGAGGTAATCAATATGGTCGCGAATGCCGCGCAGGTCGCCGCCGTGCCACGAACGCGGCTTCGCGCGATCGTGTGTTCCGGGAAACTCCGCAGGCTCGTCATTCGCGGGATCACCGTTTGCGAAGCGGTCCGGCATAATCAGATAAAGAACATCGTCGGAACTCAACCCGTGAAATCGCTGCGCGGTCGGTTCGCGATTCGAAATTGGCAATTCAAAGGAAGTCTCGCCGCTGGGCGTTGTGAGATGACAAACAATAGTGCCGGAACGCAATTGCCGGCCGAATTTCAGCCAAACGAAAAGATAATCGCCGCCTTGCGTCGCTTCGGTGTGTTGGACAACCACGTCGGGCAGATTGCAGGCTACTTTTGTGGCCTGAAGGCGCTGGCCGGAGAGCAGAACCATTAAATCCGGCGCAAGTCCGATCCACCAATTCGGGGGTTCGACTTTTTTTACTTCCGGGGCTGTCGCGGCTTCTCCCGATTGCGGAACGGCCAGACACCGTGGCGCGAGCGATGGAATAGCCGTAACCAGCAGGAACGAAAAAACAACACGGCCGAGGAAGTTGAAACTCATCAGGCAACCAGAATAATGAAACACGCAGTGAAATTGATAGTCCGACTACGGTCGGTCTGAACAAGAATTGTGCAGCACGAATTACGGCACATCGTTACGCTTTCTGAAATCGGAGCGCGCCAAAAGCCTCCGGCACATGGAAATTCGGCAGCGCAGTGTGTGTCGGCCGCCAGGAAGAATAAAAACGCGGCTCGGTCGGGCCTTCGACGCGGAAAAAATTGGCGCGCCATTCCGCGGACGGATCGAAAACGTTCACGAGCGTGTGCATGGGCAGCGCCAGCGCCCCGGTCCAGATTTTCTCCGGCTCATTGACGACGACGCGGGATTTCATCCCGCTCCTGGGATCGCGTTTGCCTTCTGGAGAAATGTCCAGGTCAATCCACATTCCATTGGGGCTTACCTCGAATTCCCAGTAGCGGCGCGGCTGGCTGGCGTCGGTTTGCAGAAAAACTTCGGCGACGTCGCGGTCCCATAGCTGGTCGCGGCGGCCATCCGAATCGCCGTCCGCAAAAACGGTAAGCGTTCGATAGCGACAGCGAAACTGAAAATACAAATATTCGTTCGTCCACAACACGCGTACTTCCGTCTCGCGCGCGGCGTCTGCATTTTCGCCGCGCCAATCGGCGGCAAAACGTACAGGCTGCGCGAGATCCCAGGCCTGCGCCGGAGCGAAGCCCTCAGCGTCCAACTCACTCGAGATCTCCATAGCCAGAGCAGCAGCGGGGGTGTGACCGACCTTTTCCATACACAACCCAGCATAGCGGAACCTGCGTCGCGCGCAGAACTCTTTGCGCACTTCGATTTGCGCAACAGCCACTCGCCGCGAACCGGCGTGCTAGCATCTCAAAATAAAGAGACTTTGGGTCATTGCACTTTGTTGCGGAGGCGGCGATGGTGGAAACAGTTAACCCGGAAGAATTCGTAACGCAGCAACAGAAGAAAAAACTTGAAGACTACGAGTTTGTCAAAGTTCAGCTAGGCGGCGGTGTCGCGCACATGACGCTGGACCGTCCCGACCACAACCTCTTGAATGAATCCATGCTTCGCGAAATGGCTGAGGGCATCGAGTACGCCGGTTCGCGCGAAGACGTGAAGATTATTCTGCTGGATTCCGCGCACAAAGTCTTTTGCGGTGGGATTGAGATTGGCGAATATACTTCGCAACGCGTTTTCCAGATGCTGGATGCATTCCACGCAGCATTTGCGGCCATGGTGGATGTGGCCAAGCCCGTAATTTGTGTTGTGAATGGTCCGGCGATCGGTGGTGGAGCAGAGCTGGCAGCTTTCGGTGATTTGGTAATCGCCACGCCGAAAGCCCGATTCGCGCAACCGGAAATCACCATCGGAATGTTTCCGCCACTGGCATCCACTATTTTGCCGTATCTGGTCGGTCCGAAAATCGCGCTGGAACTGGTGCTTACCGGAGAGCCGGTAACGGCCGAGCGCGCCTTGGAGCTTGGGCTGGTCAATCGGTTGGTTCCCGAAGCGCAGCTCGGAGCGACGGTGAAGGATCTGGTAACACGCATGACGGGACATTCCGGGCCGGTATTGACGATGGCCAAAAAGGCAATCCTTGGAGGAATGGGACTCTCGCTGCGCGATGGGCTGAAGCACTCCATGAATATTTTCCTGAACGAATTGTACCGGCTGGAAGATTCACAAGAGGGTTTGCAAGCGATTGTCGAGAAGCGCAAACCGAGTTGGAAGAACCGGTAGGCGGCCTAGCTCGGGCTTACTGGCCTCCCTGATTCGAAGCAGCGCTGGATTCGTTTGACGTACCTTGTGCGCAGGGCATACACTCATTTCACAATTTGCAGGCAAGGGCAGCGGGGAAGGCCGTGAAATTCGGCCGCGGTCCCGCCACTGTAATCGGCTAAAAGCCGTAAGCCAGGCTACCCTCCCGTGCCGCAGTTTGCGAAACTCCTCGCGAGAGGGAGTTGCGCCGGTTGCCCCACGGAGCTCGCGGGGCATTTTTGTTTTTACAGCTCTCGCGAAGAAAGAATCGGTTGCTTGTCGTCAGGAGAGCTCGCGGATTTGAGAACTAGCCTTCCATCTACGTTTAGTCGCAAGGCCGTACTGGCGGCGCTGTGCTGCGCTTTTGCCATCGCGCCATTGCGCGCGAATCAGAGCACGGGCGCCGCCACTCCGAAAGAATCGTTTCGAACCGTACAAGATGAAACTGGCCGCTCCGTTCGTGTGCCAATTCCGGTGCGCCGCGTGGTTTCGCTTGCGCCCAGCTTGACTGAATCGATCTATGCGCTGGGCATGGAAGATCTACTGGTGGGCGACACCGAGTACTGCGATTATCCGCCCGATGCGATGAAGAAACACAGAGTTGGCGGAGCGATCAATCCAAGTCTGGAAGAAATCGCCGCCCTCAAGCCCGACGTTGTGCTCGTGATTAAAAGTCTCAATCGTCCGGAAACCGTGCAGCAGCTGGATCGTCTCGGTATTGCCGCGTATGCCGCGGACCCGCATACGATCGACGAGATACGCAGTTCGGTTCGTCGCTTAGCCGAAGTGTTGGGAAATGCTGCGGCAGGGGAGACTCTCGATGCCTCTCTGCTTCAGCAAGAAACCGCGCTACAAAAAAAACTGCAAAACGTGGCGCCCAAGCGTGTACTTTTTATTGTGTGGACTGATCCGCTGATTTCCGTCGGCAAACATACTTTTATTGCGGACGCGCTGCAACACGCTGGAGCGGTTTCAGTCGTCGAGTCTTCGCAGGATTGGCCGCAAATGAGCCTGGAAGAAATGGTGCGATTGCAGCCGGAATTTCTAGTGTTCGCTTCGGGCCACTCCGAAGCAGTTTCGCGAGACGTGGATACGCTGGCAGAGCGTCCGGGATGGAGCGATCTCGATGCAGTGAAGCATCGCAGATTTGCTGTGATCAGCGATGCCGTAAACCGGCCAGCGCCGCGATTGTTTTCCGCGGTGGCAGATCTCGCGCGGCAACTGCATCCCGAGGCATTCACCGAAAAAAGCGAAACTTCAAAAATCGTGGCTCTGACAGTGAAAAACGAATGAAGCCACTCACGCTCAGCCGGCTTTTTCTGCAGTGTACCATCCTGGGCGCAATTCTTTTTTGCGTGATGGTGCTCGCGCTGAAGTTCGGCGCGATTCACGTTTCGTTGTATGGACTGGGCCGCGATCTGCTGCGTGTTTTTCTCGGCCAGAGCAAGCAAATCTCCAGCGAGTACAGCCTGATTGTCCTTAACATCCGTCTGCCGCGCATCCTGCTCGCCGTTTTTGTGGGAGCGTCTCTTTCGATTGCGGGAACGAGCTTTCAAGCATTGTTGCGAAATCCGCTCGCCGATCCTTATGTTCTGGGTGTCTCCAGTGGAGCGGCTGTCGGCTCGATCCTGGCGCTGCTGGTAGAACCGCATCTGGCCCTGGCTCCGGAGATCGCCGCCGTGTTCACGCCGCTAGGCGGATTCCTCGGCGCCGTAGTGGCGATCACCGCCGTTTATTTTTTGGGCCGCCGCGAAGGCCGGATTGACAGCAATACCCTGCTGCTAGGTGGTGTGATTACAGCTTCGCTACTTTCGGCGCTGATCGCTTTGCTGCTCACCGCGCTGCCCAGCAGTAACTTCCGCGGCATGACCTACTGGCTGATGGGTGAGCTTTCGGCAGTGCCATCGCGGCCGCTTGCCTGGGTGCTGCGCGTGGGATTTTTGATTGCCGCCGCCGTGATTTATATGACGGCATCGGACTTGAATCTGCTCCTCTCCGGCGAAAAAGAAGCCATGCATCTCGGAGTGGACGTTCGTCGGGTGCGAATTGTCGTGTATGTCGCGGCATCCGCACTTACCGGCTTGGCCGTTGCGATGAGCGGATCAATCGGCTACGTGGGGCTGCTAGTGCCGCACGTGATGCGCATGATTTTTGGTTCGGATCATCGAATTTTAATTCCGGCATCGGCCTTCGGAGGCGCCATCGCCCTGGTGATCGCGGACACTCTGGCGCGGACGATTGCCGCCCCATCGGAGCTTCCGGTTGGGGCGATCACGGCGATCGCCGGCGCTCCACTCTTTATTTATTTGTTGCGGCGGAGGCTGGCATGACCGCAGCAACTCGTTCCTCTTCACGGAATGCGGCGAATGCCAGTCATGCCGCAAACGAACCGCGCCTAAGCGTGGAGCAAGTGAGCTACGCGCATGCGCCCAACCCGCAGCAGGCGCCGATTTTTACTTTGGAAGCGACCAGCTTTCAGGTGAAAGCGGGGGAAGTTGTAGCGATCCTCGGACCGAATGCCAGCGGAAAATCAACTTTGCTGCAGATTATTTCCGGCGCCCTGCAGCCGCTTTCCGGGCGCGTGCTGCTGAACGGATTCGTCACGCACGATCTTGAACCACGCATTCGCGGCCAGCGCATCGCGATGGTGCAGCAGGAAAGCCAGTTGCTGTTTCCGTCCAAGGCATGGGAGTTCGTGATGCAGGGCCGCCATCCTTATGGAAAATCGCTGCGATTTGAAACCGACCAAGATGTGGTGATCGCCAAGAATGCGCTTGCGCAAGTCGGCGCCGAACACCTCAGCGATCGCTGGATGGACCAAATTTCTGGCGGAGAAAAACAGCGCGTGATTCTGGCGCGGGCACTGGCGCAACAACCGCTGCTGCTTCTGCTCGACGAGCCAACGCTGCATCTGGACATCGGAGCGCAGGTGGATTTGCTTGAGACGTTGCACCGTCTGGCACGCGAAAATCGCTATTCGGTCGTGGTGGTTACGCACGAACTGAATCTGGTGGGCGAATACGCGGACCAGGTTGTGCTCTTGCAAAAAGGCAAATGCTTGCGAGTCGGCGCTCCGGCTGCGGTGTACCAGCGTGATCTGCTGGAACAGGTTTTCCAGACTCAGCTCAGCGTGGAGATGGGATCGAATGGCCGGCCGCGCGTGAATATTCTGCCTGGAACGTAACTCAGGATTTAAGTTTCGTTCAGGTTTTGCAAAGCAAACCTGAAATCGGTCTTAGCTGTTTCGCGCCGCGGAAAGCTTTTCCGCGGTAAACACGTAACCCATAGCGGGCGAAGTCGCCCCATCACAATCATCGCGGACTTCGTGCACGGGAAGACGAAGCTCTTAAGAAATTTTAGCAGGGAAATGTAGCGGCGGCCTGCTTGTCGCAGGAAAGCTTGATGCCGCTGCCGGTTTTGCAGAAAAAACCGGAACGGGATTCCCGACAAGGTTCGGGACGCAAAAAGCCGCGAAACCCGCCCTGCATAAAACCGCGTAAGAGCGAGCCGTCGCCGCCGCGCGACTGTAAGGCGGGATTTCGCAAGCCAGCCACTGCATTGTTTCCGGGAAATTTTACGGAACCTGCGGGAAGGACGCTTGCACGCAACGCCGCCAAGCCAGGAGACCGGCGAGGTCCGCAATCTTGTTTTGAGAGTTTCGGGGCAACCCTTGAGTTCAAGAGTTCCGGCTACAAACCCCGAAACGACCAAGCGAGACAGCCTTCAACTCCCGCGCGTGAGGGAGCGGAGGAGAAAAATGAAACCTATTCTGCTTGGCGCGGTCATAGTTTCTCTGCTTTTTATTCCGATTCAAACGTTTTTAAATGCCCAGTCCAGCCCGCCCGATGCGCAATTAAAAGGGACCTTGCTGGACGCAAGCGGCGGAGGCGTGGGCGGAGTCCACGTCACAGCACAGCTCGCAGGCGATTCGCGGGCGCCGCTGTGGAAAGCAACCAGCACTACGGCAGGCGAATACACGCTTACGGTCCCTCCGGGCAAATACCACGTGGCACTTCAACGCGCGCCATTCGTGACGCGCGAGTTTGAACTCGATCTGCGCAGCGGTCCGCCGCGAGTCCTGGATTTGCGGCTCGACCTTGAGCGCGTTTCTTCGAGCGTGGTGGTCACGGCGGAGGCGGAGCCGCTTCCGATCCAGCAGACACCTGCATCCGTCACCGTAATTGCGCGCGCGGAGATTGATGCGCGCCAGTCCATCACGCTTCCCGACGCTTTGTTGTACGTGCCGGGAGTCTCCATCGGGCGAACCGGCCCGGAAGGCGGCACGGCATCAATTTTCTTGAACGGCGGCAATTCCAACTTCACGAAAGTCCTGGTTGACGGAACGCCGGTGAACGAACCCGGAAACGCGGTGGATTTCTCGAACTTCACGCTCGACAACGTGGACAAAGTGGAAGTTGTTCGTGGCGCAGAGAGCGCGATTTACGGAACCGACGCGGTTGACGGAGTGATCCAGGTGATCACTCATCGCGGAACCACGCGGATCCCGGAAGTGGGCGTTTTCGGCGAAGGCGGAAGTTACGGTACTGGGCGCGGCGGCGCGCAACTCAGCGGGCTTCTCGGCGGCTTCGATTATTCCGGCGCGGCTTCGTATTTTTCAACGGCTGGTCCAGACGACGAAAATTTCTTTCTGAACCGCACGCTCTCTGGAAATTTCGGCTACCGCCTGGGCGAGGACAATCAACTGCGATTGACGCTGCGAAACAACACCAGCAACGCTCAAACGCCCGGGCAGGTGCTACTCGTACCGCCCAGTCCCGATTCACACACCGACTACCATTTTTTCAGCTCGAACGCGCGATGGGATTTTGCTACCGGCAAACACTGGCACCACCAATTGATGGGAGCGGAATCGTACAATCGGCAATTCACCGCAGATCCGATTCAGAGTTTTTTTGCGACTGATCCTTTCGCATTTTGTCCACAAACAGATCCGGCGGCTATAGCTACGGCGGAGTTTTGCGACTTCACCGATCCCGGCAGCCGCTTTGAATACAACCGCGCCAGCATCAACGCACAATCCAGTTACCTGTTGCCGAATTTCTCCGGAACCGCCGGCTACCAGTACGAAGTTGAAAATGGCCACATTCCATTTCTCGCCTCGGGACACGTGCGGCGCAACAATCAAGGCGGCTTCCTCGACTTTCGCTATGCTCCGCATCCCCGCGCTTCGTTGAGCTTCGGAGCGCGCGCGGAAGCCAACGGAAATTTCGGTACGCGCGTTGTGCCGCGCGTTGGCGCTTCGCTGATGCTGCTGCAGGGCCGCGGTTTTTGGGGTGAAACGAGGCTACGCGCATTTTATGGACAAGGCATCAAGGAGCCGCGCTTCGATCAACTCTACAACGATCAATTCGGCGACCGCGGTAATCCAGCATTAAAGCCGGAAGCCAGCAAAACCTGGAGCACCGGGATCGAGCAAAAGCTGGCCGACAATCGCATCAGGATCACGGCAGAATATTTCTCGAGTCGGTTCTACGACATAATAAGTTTCGCGTCTTGCGGCAATTTTAATAATTTTTGCGGTCTGCCTATTACTGGCATGCAGAGTTTTGGTTTCTTCTTCAACAGTGATCGCGCTCGCGCCCGCGGGACGAATATCAGCGCGGATGCGAAAATAATTCGCTGGCTGATGGTAACCGGCAGTTACAGCTACGATGACAGCCTGGTGCTCGCCGCACCGAATGCGTTTGATCCAACAGAGATTCCCGGGAACCGATTGGCTCGGCGTCCGGTTAATTCGGGGACGTTATCGGCGTTTGCGGGATGGCGGCGCGTGAATGTGACACTCTCCGGCTATTTCACGGGCCAGAGGACCGACAGTGATTTTTTGGGACTTGGGCTGACGCATTCCGCGGGGTATGCGAGGTTCGACCTTGCGAGTAGTTATGAGCTTGGAAGAGGCCTGACCACGTTTGTGCGAGCCGCGAATCTCTTCGACAAGTCCTACCAGGACGCTATCGGCTATCCGGCGCTGGGGCGTGAAGTGCTGGTCGGAATGAAGTACCGGTTCGGCGGGAAAAACTGACGGCAGTGGTAGGGCCGAAGGCGGGGGCCGCAGGGGCCCCCCTGCCCGTCCTGGTCCCTAAGAGCCTGAAAACAAAGGGCGTCGAAATGATGAAAAAGTGGAGAGTGTCAAAGGACAGGAGTTAGAAAGACGGATGCCGCAAGAGTATCAAAAGAAATGGGTTAGAGGTTGTCAGGCCGGGCGCTCTTGTTGCGAGGCGTCGTTATATGAGAGTTAAGTATAGTATAGAACATCAGGAAATCAAGCAAAAAACGGCAGAAAAAATTGCGCCGGTGCTTTTTTGCTGGAGCGGCGGCAAAGACAGCGCCATGGCACTGCATGCCCTGCGTCAACAGAGAGACTTCTGGGTTGCCGCGTTGCTGACGACAGTCACTGAGGGCTACGAGCGCATCAGCATGCATGGCGTCAGGCGCGCATTACTGCTGCGGCAGGTGCAGCACATCGGTCTGCCGCTGCAGGAAGTGCGTATCCCGCCGCAATGCGTGAATCCTATTTACGAAGCGCGGATGCGCGAGGCGTTGTTGTTACAGAAAGAAAACGGCGTGCGCTGCGTGGCGTTTGGCGACATTTTTCTGCAGGATTTGCGCGAGTACCGCGAACGGAACCTGGCGCAAGTGGAGATGAAGGCAATTTTCCCGATCTGGAAGCGCGATACGCGGGAGCTGGCACAAGAATTTTGCGCGATGGGGTTTCGCGCTGTTGCAGTTTGCATTGATTCGCAAAAGCTGAGCCGCGAGTTTGCGGGAAGAGAAGTGGACGAATCATTTTTCCGCGATTTACCAGCAGGCGTGGACCCTTGCGGCGAAAACGGAGAGTTTCACACATTCGTTTACGACGGGCCGATTTTCTCAAACGCGATCGCAATTGAACGAGGCGAGATTGTGAAGCGCGATGGATTTTACTTTTGTGACCTAGAGGAGAAATCGCAATGAATTCCGAACAGCAGAAGCAGTCGCTGATTCTTCGCGGTGCCGTAGTTGCAACGATGGTACTTTTGGCTGCAGTGTTGCGGATTGTGCCGCATCCTTGGAACCTGACGCCGATTGGGGCCATGGCGTTGTTTTCCGGCGCAATGTTTCGCAACCGGTGGATGGCGTTCGCGTTGCCTTTGGCAAGTTTGTTTGCCGGAGATGTTTTTGTCGGCTTCCATAGGCTGATATTCGTCGTGTACGCGAGCTTTGCGATCAGCGTGGCCATCGGCAGGCGGTTTGGCAATAGCCGGAGTGTAGCGCGAATTGGCGGGGCGGTGCTTATGGGAGCGGCGCAATTTTTCGTTGTCACTAACTTTGCCGTATGGGCCATCGGTGGTTTCTATCCGAAAACAACGCAAGGCTTGGCGAACTGCTTCGTTGCGGGCGTGCCATTCTTCTGGAACACGTTAGCTGGTGACGCGCTGTACGCCGGAATCCTGTTCGGTGGATTTGCACTGGCCGAAAAAATACTTCCCGCGCTGCGGCTGCCAGCGGCGCGGACGACGCAAGCAACTTGATGTACAGGCGCGTGCCGAAGCGCGCGGTATGCTGGTGATATAATGACCAGACTATGAGCGCCAAGAGTGCCGCCGCGGCCTTGCCTCCCGAAGATAGGGCCAAATACGAAGCCGTGATCGGGCTGGAAGTGCACGCGCAGCTCCTTACAAAGACAAAAATATTTTGCGGTTGCTCGACGCAATTTGGCGACGCTCCCAATGCGAATACCTGTCCGGTATGCCTCGGTCTTCCCGGAACGCTGCCAGTGCTGAACAAACGTGCCGTCGAGCTGGGCATGCAGGCGGCGCTGGCGCTGAACTGCACGGTGCACGAACATTCGCGTTTTGCGCGCAAGAATTATTTTTATCCAGACCTGCCAAAGGGCTACCAGATTTCGCAGTATGAGCTTCCGCTGGCGACCGGCGGCTATCTGGAAATTGAGGTTGGCGGCTCGAAAAAGAGGATCGGAATTACGCGGCTGCATTTGGAAGAAGATGCCGCGAAGAATCTTCACGAAGGATTTAAGGATTCCGCGACAAATGGCTACGTGGACTACAACCGCTGCGGCTCACCCTTGAGCGAAATCGTCAGCGAGCCCGATATGCGCACGCCGGAACAGGCTTACGCGTATCTCACGACGCTGCGGCAAATTCTGCTCTATACCGGCGTAAGCGACTGCAATATGGAAGAAGGTTCGCTGCGCTGCGATGCCAATGTCAGCGTGCGGCTTCAAGGAGCAGCGCAGTTTGGAACTAAAGTCGAAGTAAAAAATCTGAATTCGTTTCGGTTTTTGCAAAAAGCTCTCGAGTACGAGATCGAGCGCCATATCGGCGTCATCGAAAGTGGCGGCAAAATTTCTCAAGAAACGCGATTGTGGAATCAGGCAGAGAATTATACGGTTTCCATGCGTTCGAAAGAAAAGGCGCACGATTACCGCTATTTTCCTGAGCCCGATTTGTTGCCTGTTCATGTTAGCGCGGCGTGGCGCGACGCAGTGAAGAGCGGGCTGCCGGAATTGCCGGAAGCGAAGCGCGTACGATTCGTTGCGAGTTATGGCATCACGTCGTATGACGCGGAAGTGTTGACGGGCGCACAGGATCTTGCGGATTATTTTGAAGCGACTGCGAAAGCGGGGGCTGCGGGAAAAACGGCGGCCAACTGGATGCAGACCGAGCTTTTGCGCCGGCTCAACGACAGCGGAAAGGAGATCAGCGCGAGTCCAGTTTCGGCGGCGAGCCTGGCGGAACTGATCCAACTGGTCGAGACAGCGAAAATCACCGGCGCCGTCGGAAAAAAAGTGTTCGCCAGAATGTTTGAGACCGGACGCGGAGCAGCAGAAATTGTCCAGGCCGAAGGTTTGGGCGCGCAAATTAGCAGTGATTCGATCGAACAAATTGCGCGCGAGATAATTGAGAAAAATCCGGAGAATGTCGCTAAATTCAAATCCGGCAATGAGGGCGTTTTCAAATTTTTTGTCGGGCAGGTCATCAAAGCCACCCGGGGGCAGGCAAATCCGCAGGCAGTGAATGAAATTCTCAAGAAATTATTGGCAGGCTGAGGCTAAAAAAGTATGTTGAAAATTGGCGACAAGGCACCGGATTTCAAGTTGCAGAGCGACACTGGAACGGAAGTGTCACTGCAGGACTTCAAGGGGCAACGCGTGGTGCTGTTTTTCTTCCCTAAGGCCGACACACCAGGTTGAACGACAGAAGCGTCCGAGTTTCGCGACGCAAAGAGACACTTCGACAAGCAGAATGTGGTTATTCTGGGCGCGAGCGCGGACTCGGAAAAGGCTCTGGCCAACTTCAAGAAAAAGCAGAAACTCAATTTTGCGTTGCTGGGCGATCCGACTCACAAGATGATCGAAGAGTATGGCGTATGGCGCCCGAAGAAATTCATGGGCAGGATTTTCAAGGGAATTGTGCGCAGCACTTTTCTGATTGGAGCCGACGGCAAGATCGAGGAAATCTGGGACGAAGTGCGTGTGAAGGGCCATGCCGGCGAAGTGCTGAAGAAAGTCACCAGCCTGCCATCCTAAAGAGTGCTGACAAACTACAGAGAGGCGACGGGGACCTTCTCGCCGAGTGCCGGTTCGATGAGCAGATTGTCAATGAGCCGCGTTTTGCCGACAAAAACCGCAAGCAGCGCATAGATAGGCCGCGTGCCAATCCTGGCCACCGGCTCGAATGTTTCGGCGTCTACAATTTCCACATAGTCAACGCGCGCCAGCGGTTGGTCCGACAAAATCCTGCGAATGGCAGCTTGCAGTTCGAGAGCATCACGACTCCCCGCATTCGACTCGCGACGCGCTTGATCCAAAGCGAGGTGCAACACAGTGGCTGCGCTGCGCTCTTCTGGACTCAAGTACGTGTTGCGAGATGAAAGCGCAAGCCCATCCGGCTCACGCACGATCGGGCAAACCACAATCTCCGCGTTGAGGTTCAGGTCGGTGGCCATCTGCTGCAGAATACGCACCTGCTGCGCGTCTTTGCGACCGAAATAGGCAAATTGCGGCTGCACAATTTCGAAGAGTTTCAGAACGACGGTGGCTACTCCGCGAAAATGCCCGGGCCGCGATTTGCCTTCCAGCCGCTCGCTCAGGCCTTCGACGTTCACGTAACTGCGGAATCCCGCCGGGTAAATTTCTTTTGCATCGGGCGCAAAGAGAACATCCACGCCCGTGTTTTTAAGGCGCTCGACGTCATGTTCGAAAGTTCGTGGGTATTTCGAAAGGTCTTCGTTCGGGCCGAACTGCGTAGGGTTCAAGAAGATCGAAGCATAGACGCGAGAGCAGTCGGCTTTGGCGCGGCGGATCAGCGAAAGGTGTCCTTCATGCAGCGCCCCCATGGTCGGAATAAATCCGACGACGTGATTCTCGGCGCGAGCTTGGCCCACAGTTTCTTTCATCCACGAGATGGTTCGAATGATTTCCATGAGCGCAGGAATTCTAGCTCATGTCGCTGTCAATACGCATTGTGGTTTGATCATGCGGAGGCAGCGGTCGAGCGTTCGCGATAAAAATGCATGAGATCGGTGAGCACGGGCGTTGCACCGAGCTGCCTGAGCATGGTTGCAACCTGGCCGCGGTGATAGGTGCCGTGGTTCGCGAGATGCTGAAGCGCTTGCCAGACCGGATTTTGGTATACGCCAAATTTAAACGTTTTGTATTCCATTACCCGATCGAGGTCGCTTTGCGTTAATCCCCGTACGAGTGCGAGCAGTCGCTCTGCTTGCGGCATCCAGTGATTATGCAGCGCAGAGGCCGTTTGGATGCTCGAGAGGTCCGGGAAAGCGGATGGCGAGTGGCCGCAGCATCGCTCGAGCCAGACCCATTCCCCGCTGCAAATGTGCACCAACGTGTCGCGCACCGAAGAAAAACTGGAACCGAGTGGCTTCACGAATTGTTCATCGGAAAGTTGCGCCGCTGCTTGAAGCGAGCGTTCGCTAGCCCAGGCGTTGTAATCAAACAATTGGCGAATTTCTTCCGGGGTCATACATTTCTCCGCAGGCCATGTCGGCGAATTAATCAGTGAGTTCAACGTCGAAATTGATTTCCTTGCGGCTCGTTTTTGGTTCCGGCATGTGGTACGACTCCGCGTCGGATGGAAAACTGCCGCGGCGCACATCGGCGCAATACTCGCGAACCGTACTGGAAATAATTTCGTTCAAGTTGGCGTACTGCCGGGCGAATTTCGGCACCGGCCCGAAGGTCAGGCCCAGCAAATCGTTGATCACAAGAATCTGTCCGTCACATTCCGGGCCCGCTCCAATGCCGATCGTTGGAATGCGCAATTCGCGCGTAATCAGCGCCGCAAGCTCGCGCGGAATTCCTTCCAGAACGATCGCAAACGCTCCGGCTGCTTCCACGGCGCGCGCATCGCGCACCAGTTGCTCCGCTGCGTCGGGAGTTTTTCCCTGCACTTTAAATCCGCCCATGGCATGCAGCGATTGTGGCGTCAGTCCAACGTGGCCCATCACCGGAATTTCTGATTCCGTCAGCCGCGCGATCAACTCCAGCCGCCGTTCGCCGCCTTCTACTTTTACAGCTTCGGCGCCAGCTTCCTTCACGAAGCGCACGGCATTGCGCACCGACTCTGAAATTTCAGCGTGGTAGCTGCCGAATGGCATATCCGCCACTACCAACGCACGCCGCGTACCCTTGCGCACCGCTCGCGTGTGATGCAGCATTTCGTCCACGGTCACTGGTAGCGTGGTTTCGTGGCCCAGTATCACCATGCCCAGCGAATCGCCTACCAGCAACACTTCCACGCCGGCTTCATCCAGCAACCGCGCAGTCGGGTAGTCGTACGCAGTCAGGCAGGTGATTTTGGTCGAATCTTGCGGACTAAGCGATTTGCGATGGAGCAGCGAAGGCACGGTAATCTTGCCGTCGCTTGTTCTGGAGGGAACACTCATTTTGGCCTCCGGTGCCGCTCTTTTCCATCAAGATGCAGCCCTGTACCAGGGAAAAGAATAGCAGAATTTGCGGGTAGTGTCATAGGGTGAGCGATCAGAGAGCAGCGACCGGTTTGCAACTCGCACGTTAACTCGCACGTGAACTAATTTTGCTCGCTTGCGAGCGCCCTTTCCACTGGCCTCCACGGCCTAACCAGTAACGTACGGCAGAAAGACAGGTCGCGTACGTGTAGAAGAGCGCGGCCAGCGGCAACAGCGGAGCCCATATGGGCCGGAGCCGGTAGAAGGTTACGGTCGGCAAGAATGACGCGGTCATCAGGCACCACGCCGCTAGCGCAAACGGCCAGACATGAAGATTGCCGGAGAAGGTCAGCGTGAGAGGCAGCGCAAAAATTAGAATCATCGCGACAAACGTGCCGGCCAGCAATATCGTCGAGTATCGTAATTGTGTAAAAGCGGTGCGTGCAATCATGTCGCGAATTTCTGAGAAGTTTTCGTACGAGCGCAGACTTTTGCTGGCACGCGTGAGCCCCATCGAGACTGTGCTGCCCGACCGTTTCACCGCGCGTGCCAGCGCGCAATCGTCAATGACTTCCCTTCGAATCGCGGCAAGCCCGCCTGCGCGCTCCAGTGCGGATCGCCTCAACAGGACGCAGCCTCCAGCGGCGCCAGCGGTCTTCGCGTTGCGCTTCGTGATCCATTTTGGTGGATAGAGCACCAGGAAAAAATAAAGGAATGCTGGAATCAACAAGCGTTCCGCAAAAGTTTCTGCGCGTAGCAGAACCATCAGCGAAGTCAGATCGAGCTTATCGGCCTCTGCACGCGATACCAGACGCAGCAGAGCGTCTGGCGCGTGAACGACATCGGCGTCTGTAAACCAGTAGAATTCGGGAGCGGCCGGTTCTGATTCCTTTACGCCAGAATTCAGAGCCCACAGTTTGCCGGTCCATCCGCTGGCCAATTCGGGCGCACAAATAATACGGATGCGAGAGCCCGCTCTCGCGGCAGTTGCCGCGCGATGAGCAATCTCCGTCGTTCCGTCGCCGCTGTGATCGTCGACAACGACCACGGAAAATTCGCCAGCGTAATCCTGCGCAGCCAGCGCGCTAATCACCGGCTCAATCGAGGCAGCTTCATTCCGTGCGGGAACGACCGCAGTTACGCGCGGCCATTGTGGCGGAGCAGGGAATTGCGCACGATCTGAATCGAATTCCCAGATTTGCCAAAAATTTCCCCATACAAAAAACAGGGCGATCCAGATTATGAAAACAAGGAAGGAAACGGAAACTAGCATTTAGAAGGGCTTGCTACGCCAGATCCTCGCTGCGGATCGGCAGGCGCCGAATTCTTTTTTTGGTCAGCGAATAAATTGCATTGCACACCGAAGCAGCGACGACGGGAAGCCCCGGTTCTCCGATTCCCGTAGGTTCTTCCTTGCTGGAGACGATATAAATTTCCGTCTTGGGCGCTTCCGCAATTCGCGGCATCTGGTAGTCGTTAAAGTTCGCCTGCACCACGCGGCCGCCGTCAATCGTGATCGCATCGTGCAGCGCGGCGGACAGACCATAGATGGCCGCTCCTTCTACCTGTGCGCGAATTCCTTCGGGATTCACCGGCCTGCCGCAATCCACGGCATAGACAAGCCGATGAATTTTCAAGGCGCCGTTTTTGACGCTGACCTCCGCTACCGCTGCCGTATACGACTCGAACGAATAGTATCCTGCAATCCCTCGCGCAACTCCGGATGGCAGCGGCGAACCCCAACCGGCTCTATCCGCTGCTAGCTGCAGAACGCCTTTGAGCCGAGCTGTATCCAAAGGCTTGCCTTCTTTCGGATTCGTGAAATCGGGGATTTTGCGGTCGCCGCCGATCAGGCCAAGCCGGAATTCCAGAGGATCCGCTCCTGCGGCAGCCGCCAGCTCGTCCACAAAACATTCCACAACAAATCCGCTCGTGGAATGTTCGACCGAGCGCCACCAAGCGCGCGGCACGCCAGATTTTGCAAGCGTATATTCCACACGGTAGTTCGGGGTTTGATAAGGAATAAACGTAGCCGTCGCAAACTCCGAGTTTTCCGGATGTTCGTCGCCCTTTTCGCTCCACATCGCGTCAATCGAAGTGGATGTCTGGAAGTGTTTCCACGCCGCGAGCCCGCCCTTTTCGTCCACCGCGCCCGAGAAGCGGTGATACGAAGCCGGCCGGTAGAAGTCGTGCTGCATATCATCTTCCCGCGTCCACAGCACCATCACAGGCTTGCCGGTAACTTTCGAAACTTGCGCCGCTTCCATCACGAAATCGCCCATGTAGCGCCGGCCAAAACCGCCGCCCATCAGCGTAGTGTGAACTGTGATCTTTTCCCTTGGCAGTTTCGATACACCCGCAATCACATCCATCGCCCACTGCGGCGCTTGTGTCGGCACCCAAGCCTCCGCACTGTCCCTCCGTATGTGTACCGTACAGTTCATCGGCTCCATCGTCGCGTGCGCGGCAAAAGGGAACTCGTAAGTCGCCTCCACTTTTTTGCCGGCCGCAGCAATGATCGCGTCCGCGTCACCGTCATTGCGAACGGTTTTCCCCGGCTTGGCGGCATTTTCCAGAAATTGTTTGCGCAGCGTTTCCGACGACTCGCCGGCATGCGGCCCAGGTTCCCACTCGACTTGCAGCGCTTTCCGTCCCTGCACCGCCGCCCACGAATTGTCGGCCACGATCGCCACTCCGCCAGCACTAAACGCGCCTTGCCCCACCGGTTCGATCGCAAACACTTCGCGCACGCCTGCGACCGCTTTGGCTTTCACAGCGTCAAATGACTTCACTTTTCCGCCAAACACCGGGCACCGCGCCACAACGGCAAACTGCATTCCGTCCACGCGCGAGTCAATTCCGAACTTTGCGGTTCCGTCTGTTTTCGCGCGAGCTTCCCACCGCGGCATCCCGTGTCCAACAATCGTGAAATTATCGGAGTTCTTCAGCGGCACTGTTTTCAAGTTGGGAATCGGCTGTTTCGCGGCATCCGCTGCCAGTTCGCCGTATGTCAGAAAATTCTTGCGCGAACCGTGCAGTACTCCTCCATCCTGCGCCACGCAGGTATTGGGATTCACATTCCAACGAGCCGCCGCCGCGGCTACCAGCATCTCTCGCGCCGCCGCTCCCGCCTGCCGCATCGGCAGCCAGCAACCGGACACGCTGCCGCTGCCTCCGGTTCCGTGATTATAAATTTCAGGATTAGTGGGAGCCTGCTCGACCGAAACCTTCTTCCAATCCACGCACAGCTCTTCCGCCAGAATCATCGGTACCGCGGTCATGATTCCCTGGCCCATCTCCGATTTCTCCAGGATCAACGTGACGCGGTTGTCGGGTGAAATGTGCACCCACGCGTTGAACGGATTGGGAGTTTTCTTTTCCTGTTCTTCGGCGGGATCTTTCGCGGGCGACCCGTTCACGTGGAATCCGATCAGCAACCCGGCGCCGGCAACGGTTCCAGCTTTCAGAAACTCGCGACGATCAAGAAGCAGCGTCGACATAAGACACCTCGGTTTTGCAGTACAGCTCGAGAAAAACTATGCGGACTTGCTGTGCGCCGACTGGATTTCCGCCGCGCGATGAATTGCCTTGCGGATGCGCTGGTAGGTTCCGCAACGGCAGATGTTGCCACTCATGAAGTCATCAATTTCGGAGTCGCTGGGGTTGGACTTCTTCGCAAGCAGCGCCGCAGCGGACATGATCTGTCCGCACTGACAATAGCCGCATTGCGGAACGTCGATTTCCACCCAGGCCTGTTGCACCGGGTGATTGCCATCCGCGGAGAGGCCTTCAATCGTCGTAATCTGCTTTCCGCTTACCGCTGAAATCGGCGTGATACACGACCGCGTCGCCTCGCCATTGATATGCACCGTGCAGGCTCCGCACAGCGCCATCCCGCAGCCGAATTTCGTTCCCGTCATGTTCAACGTATCGCGCAGCACCCACAGCAGCGGCATCTGCGGGTCAACTTCCACCGATTGAGACTTTCCATTGAGCGTGAAACTGATGGCCATAAGATCCTCCGCGCGAACCGAAAACCGCAGCCCTCATCCTATCCCAATCGGCGCTATACGAAAAGTTACTACGAAAGGTCGCACACTCTGGTGCGCGACAGTCCTCTAAATGAGATATGACGCACGTTAAGTTCGGGCGTGAGCAATTTCAGGCGTCTTTGTAGGACTGTGCGGAGGCTCCGGCTCGACGCCTCGCCACCCTACAGGCCGTCCGCTGACTGCCTCTTTCACCGACCGGAACAGCACCACGTACATCAACTGGCGGTAGTAGAAACGTTGCAGCAACACCGGGGTCAGCAGTGTCCAGTCCTCGTCCCTCTCGAGCGCGAACGCCACCACGCACGTCAGCAGGTCTATCAACAGAAATCCTAGAAAGAAAAGTACCGACCGCTGCAGATTCGCCGTTTCAAACATGGTCTGCGGAATCCACGAGACATGCAATTGCGTCAATCCCCAAAACAGGATTGAGCCCAGGAACATCAGATCAATGATCGGCGAAACCAGCGGCAGCACCAGCTGGAACACAAAAATATTCGGCAGCGCGACCCAGCCTAGCGTGCCGTACTTTCGCCGGAACAGCGTGTCGCGATGCTTCCAGAACGACTGCAGCGTCCCAAACGTCCAGCGGAATCTCTGCCGGATCAGCACGTTGGCTGTTTCTGGCGCTTCCGTCCACGCAATGGCGCGCTCTTCGTAGCTCACGCGCCATCCCAGCCGCCGAATGGCGATAGTAAGGTCTGCGTCTTCCGCAACAGTGTCCGCGGTAATTCCGCCCGCCGCCTCGATGGCCTTCACGCGCCATGCGCCCAACGCACCGGGCACGACGGTGATGCAATTCAGCAAATCGAAAGCCCGCTTCTCCATGTTTTGACTGGTGATGTATTCCAGAGCCTGCCAGCGCGTCAGCCAGCGCGAGCGATTTCCCACCTTCACGTTTCCCGCCACCGCGCCGGTTCCGGGATCGGAGAAGTGCCGCATCAACTGGCCGATGGCGTCTGATTCAATTTCCGTGTCCGCGTCAATCGTCACCACGATCTCGGTTTTTGCCTGTGACAAGGCGTTATTCAGTGCCGCCGCTTTTCCGCGATTCACCTGGTGGATTATTTGTACGCGCGGATCGTCGGCAAAGTAGGTGTCCAGCAGCGTCCCGGTTTCGTCGGTTGAGCCGTCGTCCACCGCGATCACGTGCATCGCCGGATACTCGGACGCCAGCACCGACTTCACCGTTTGTACGATCACACCCTCTTCGTTGTACGCCGGAATCAGCACGGTGACGCCCGGCAGCGGGTCGGGCGCGTTGTCGTGGTCCGGGCGCAATTTCTCGATCAGCGCAAGAATCCCGATGACCAGCGCGCGGCCGCTTACCAGTATGATTCCGAGCACAAAAACGTAACCGATGCCCATCGCGAACCAGTGATAAAGCCCAAAAATAAAGCCATCGGCTTTTGCCTCCAGCCACTCGCGTCCGGACAACGGCACCATCACTTCGCCACGCGTTTTGTTCACCAGCTCTGGCACCGACACAAATTCATATCCGCGCGCGCGCAATTGATCAATGACTTGCGGCAGCGCCGCCAGTGTCTGGCTGCGGTCTCCTCCACCATCGTGGAACAGAATAATGTTTCCGCTATTCGCCTGATGCAACACCTCACCAATGATGTCCTGCGCCGGAACTTGCTTACCGTAAGGCTGCCGCCAGTCGTGCGGATCAATTTTCTGTCCGACGATCAGGTATCCCATGTCTTGCGCGATCGGCAGTTTCTCTACTTCTTCGGCAAATTCCGGCTGGTGGTCGATTCCGTAAGGCGGCCGGAACAAGATCGATTTCACTCCCAGCGTGCTTTCTATCAGCCGCTGCGTGATGTTCAATTCCCAGCGCAATTGTGTCGGCGATGTTTCTTCCATCGCCGGGTGCGTGTAAGTGTGGTTCCCGATTGAGTGGCCTTCCGCGTATTCCCGTTTCAAGAGTCCCGGGGATCTCGCGGCCTCTTCTCCAATCACAAAAAACGCCGCCGGCACGTGCTTCTGTTTTAGTATGTCAAGAATTTTAGGCGTCCAGCGAGGATCGGGCCCATCGTCGAAGCTGATCGCGATCTTCTTTGGCACCGCGCCCAGTTGATCGATCTCATAGGAAAGCGGATAGCTTTCATATGTCTCCGCAGTGAAGAGATCCATTTTGGGATCGTACGTGTAGGACCTGACGCCGCGCTTCGGTTTGTCGGCAATCTTCCAGATGTCTCCATTGCCTTCCAGGATCAAATCCGGGCCGGGCGGCACGTCTTTCAACTTTTCTCGGGTCGCATCATCAGCTCGCGTCGCGTCCCAAATTTTCCATATCGAGCTGTCCGAAGAACCCAGTCTCCAAAGGGCAGTTCCCTGAACGCCAAGACGCTCCGCCGCGCGCATCTGGTTATACGCAGTCACTGCGTCCAGAAACCATACCTGGTGCACGCGATCGCTGTCGTCGGAATACGAATAATGTGGATTCAGGGAAGCAGGATCCAACTCCACCTGGGCTTCGGATTCGTAGGCGTGCAGCAGCGCTTCCTGAACGCTCAGGTCCTTGGCGGCGGGATGCGACTTTTTGTTTGGTTCCGGCCAGTCGTATCCGTAGTTGGCGATGCCAACTACGATTTTCTGCGCCGGCACCACCTGCAAAAGTTGCTGCAAATTGTCCATGAACCAGTCTTGCGACGCGATCGGACCCGGTGCCGACGTCGGCCAGTGCTGGTCGTAATTCATCATCACCACCGCGTCGCACTGCTTGCCGTAATATCCGTAGTCGAATGTGTCGTCCTGCGCGGGCAGCGAAATCATGATTTTCAAGCCGACTGCGTGCAGCGCAGGCGCCAGCTCCGCGATGAATTCCTGTAAATGCTTCTCGGTTGGTTGCGGAACTTCCTCGAAATCAACCACGATCCCCACTTCGCGGGCCTCGATCGTATATTGCACCGTGTCGCGCACTAGTCTCGCTCGCGCCTTGGGATCGGTCAGCATTTGTACCATCTCCGGGATACGCCAGGTCTGGCCATCATAATTATTCAGCATCCCCATGATGGGAATTTCCACGTTGGCTGAACGCAGCCACTGGTGCAGGCGGTCTTCGCGGACGATGGAGAACGCTTCTTCCGGCGAAGCTTTCACGGTCTGGTAGCGTTCGTAGTCAACAATGGTCAACCCGCCGTCCGGAGTGACGGCGTGCAGCTCCTCCGCGACCACCAGGTCCAGATCCTTGTAGTGTTTCTTCATCGTTGCCAGGCTATTCGCGTCGTAACTGACATAAAACGCGGCCCGCAACGGATCGTAGCTGGCGGGAATTTTACCGATATTCGCCACGCGCCGGTGGCGCCCTTCTCGTAACGCCACTGTTTTTACAGGTTTCGCTTTCACTTTGAGCGCGCGATACGACGATTTTGCGCCGGGCAACAGCGCCGCAGGCAAATCAACGCTTCCGGCGATGTTGATAAAGAAATACACCAGCAGCAGCGTCAGCAACGCGCCGCTGACTTCCATCACGCGGCGCGTGCGCCGCCAGCGCACCCGTTCCGCATCATAAAATATGGGACTTCGCTCTTTCATCGTTTGCTGGCAGACCTGTACCGCATTAGAGGATCAGATGCACCGTTTGCAGTTCAGCTGCCCAGATCTTCGTCAACGGCCTGGTTCAACTATTGTAAGATGCACCCTGCCCATGAAGCGAGTTTTCTTGCATCCGTTGTTGCCGATGGTTATCGGGCTTCTGCTTCGACTCTTTTTCCTTTTCCGTTTGCCCAGTTCTGCAGGCGACACGCCGCTTTACGAAGCGTTGGCTTCAAACTGGCTGCATCAACATGTATACGGAATCCCGGTTGAGGGTGCCTTGCGGGCGGTGGATGTACGCATGCCTGGCTTCCCTGCGTATCTCGCCTTAATACAGGCAATCACCAGGCGCGGCGCCGAAGACTCCCGCTTTTGGGTCATGCTTGGACAGGTATTTCTGGATTTGGTCAGTTGCCTTATCATCGCGGAAATGGCCGCTCGCTGCTCTGGACGTGGCGAAAGTACTTCGCGAGTTTTCCTGGCTGCTCTTTGGCTTGCCGCGCTCTGCCCCTTCACTGCAAACTACGCCGCTGCTCCGCTTACGGAAACTTTCGCCATTTTCACTACCGCACTGGTGCTTCTTTTTCTAATCCCCATGGTCAATCCCGAACATCCCATGGGTGACCTGGTGAAGTGGGGCCGATTTGGACGGCGCGCCCATTATATGAAGAATGCCGCTCTCGCTGGCATCTGTGCCGGACTCGGAACGCTCTTTCGCCCGGAGACTCCGCTCATTCTGATGTCCAGCTTGCCCGTCCTTTTCTGGGTAGCTTTACGCCGCGGCCAGCCAAGCAAAGGCCTGCGCGCTTCGCTGCTTTCCATCGCCGCGTGTTTGTTCGTGCTCTTGCCCTGGACGATTCGCAACGGCGTTACTCTGCACGAATTTCAGCCACTCACTCCCAGATATTCCACCATGCCCGGCGAACTTGTTCCCACCGGCTTCATGAGCTGGGAGCGCACCTGGCTTTATCGCTTCCGGGAAGTGTTCGCGGTTTCCTGGAAGCTCAACGGCGACACCATTCAAATCGATGATATTCCCGCACGCGCGTTTGATACACCCGAAGAACGCCAGCACGCCGCGGCAATCCTCGAACAGTACAACAACGATTCGAATCTAACGCCTCAGCAAGATCAGCAATTTGCCGAAATTGCTCAAGCGCGCACGGCTCGCCATCCCCTGCGCACTTATCTGTGGGTTCCGCTGCAAAGAGTCGTCACTCTCTGGTTCACGCCACGCGTGGAACAGTTACCGGTTTCCGGTTCCATTTTTCCGCTTGCGCAAATGTGGGACACCGACCGGCAGGACATGATCGTCACCGTCGGTCTTTTCTTCCTGAATATTTTTTATGCATTACTCGCGTTGTGGGGAACAGTTCGTCTTTGGAACAAGTCACCCGACGCCCGCGCTGCTGTCGTCCTTCTCGCCTGCTTCGTGGTCCTGCGAACCGCTTTCCTCACGACTGTTGAAACGCCTGAACCCCGCTACGTCCTGGTCTGCTACCCAGCTGTCTTTGCGCTAGCCGCCCACGCCTTCTCCCGCCGCAATGTGTAGGGGCGGATGTCCCGCCGACCGCAAGCAGCAGTGAAGCCTAATCCTCAAGCGGCTCCGGATGAATCGTAATCCGCGAGATCTGCGGGAACCGTTCCTTCACCCGATCCTCAAGCGCTCCCGTCACATCATGCACTTCCGTGATCGGCATCTCGCTGCGCATCACGCAATGGCACGAAGCCAGAATGTGATGTGCCACCTGCCGCACGATCACATTGTGGCTGTTCACCAGCTCGTGATACTCCGCCGGCAGCCCATTCAGGAACGCTTCGATGGCCTGCGCCAGGTCCCGCAAGTCCTCCTTGCCCGAATCCGGAACGCTAATCGCCATTCCCAGCGGCTCGATATGAATGTTGACTTCCATCGGCTCCTGCCGCAGCTCGCGGATTTTTTCTTCCAGCTCGGTCGCTTGCTGATGCGCTTCCTTCAACGTCAGGTGCGGATCAAGTTCCAGGTGCAGCTCCACAAATAATCGCCCATCGTTTTGCTGCGCGAACAAGTCATGAATCGCCAATCCGCCCCGCTGCGCCACCGCGCGAATCGAATCGAAAAATGGCTCGCCCTTCGGCGCGCGCGGTTCCGCATGAACCACCACGTCCGAGGGCACAATTTCCCCAACCCGTTGTTCAATGGCGTCGCTCCATGCGTGTACCTGCTCGAGACTCGCGGTTCGCGGCACGCCGACCGTCGCATCCACAAAATAACGATTTCCCGCGCGCCGCAAGCGCACTCGCTGTACGTTTAGCACTCCATCCATCTGTCCAATGGCCCGCGTAATTTGCTCCTGCAGTCCTTCGGGCGCCGCGTCCAGCAATGCGTCCAGCGTCCGCTTGCCCAGCCGCGAGCCAACCCACAAAATCACTGCTGCCACCGTCAAGCCGGCCAGCGCGTCCGCATACACCAGCCACGGCACGCTCCACCGCTCACCCGCCCACACCAGGCAAATCCCCGCAATAACGACAATCGTGCTCCACACATCCGTCGAAAAATGCAGCGCGTCTGCTTCCAGCGCTTCGCTCGAATATTTTGCCGCCACGCGGGAGAGTTTTTTCGCCCGTGTAATATCGATGGATAGCGCCACGAACAAGACCAGAATTGCCGTCACGCTCGGCTGAATATGTACGCTGTGAAAAAATAGTCGGTCAAACGCTTCATAAATAATGTAAAGGGCGGTAACAACCAGGAGCGCGGTCTCGACAAACGCCGAAAAATTCTCGAATTTGCCGTGCCCGTAAGGATGCCGCTCGTCTGCCGGTTGGTCGGAAACTCTGATGGAAAGAAATGTAATGATCGCGGCGATCAGATCCAGGCCGGAATGCAGGGCTTCGCTCAATACGCCCAGGCTTCCGGTTCGAATCACGAGAAATGCTTTTAGCGATACCAGCAGCAGCGCCGAGCCCACGCTCAGCAGTGCCGCTCTCTTTTTTTCTCGTGATTCGCCGGGCAACAGGGCTTGCATAACCATGCTTAGACTACCCTAAGTTACACAAACAAGGGTCCTGCAAGCCTTTCGGCACCGCGATCCTGTTGATCGCAGTAGGTGGAACTGTGATGCTCGGTTTTGTCACTCAATTCAGTGGGCATTTTTGATGATAGTAGGTGGCGGGTATCTCTACTATGTGTTTTTGCCCTGGATCTTGGGGCGGTCACTTCCTGGATTCGGCAAATTGATTGTGTAGATGCTATCAAGGCGCTCGAAAACCCGACCCTAGAGCTTAGTAAGAGTTACTGGGTCGTGCGATTTGGCGAAAACGCAAGCGCCGCCGAATTCATGCAATACCGCAGCCCGGTGGGGTCGGGACCATCCGTAAACACATGCCCCAGATGCGCGTCGCACCGCGTGCACTTCACTTCGCGCTGCAATATGCCCAAGCTGAAGTCGTCTTTCTCGCGGATATTCTCGCCCGCAATCGCTTCCCAGAAGCTTGGCCATCCCGTGCCCGATTCGAATTTCGTTTTTGCGTCAAACAACGCCGTGCCGCAATCCGCGCAACGGTAAATTCCCGCGCGATGTTCATTCAGCAGTTTGCCCGAATACGGAATCTCCGTCGCCGCCTTCCGGGTAATCACAAATTGCGGCGTGGACAGAACTTTCTGCCATTCCGCCAAGGTCTTCCGCACTCTGTGAACTTGCGCCTTGCCGACTCGCTTGCCCGCGTCGTCGAATTCCACAATCTCAACCGTCGTATCCGGCCCCAGCGGCGGTTCATCCTTCACAAAGGCGGAACTCGCCACATGATCCACGCCGGCAAACACACCGACTGCGGCCAGAGCAGCGCCTGCAAAAATCAATCCGCGCCGTGTCAGTTCGCTCATCGTTTTAGTTTCAGAAAATTGCAGCAGCAACAGAAATCCGCTGCAGAGGGTTACTTCGCCGTCATGGCCGGCGCCGGCACCAGCGGCAACCGTTTCGGCTCGCCCCGTGCTCCCCGCACATCCAGCTCTTCGAACAATAACGATGGCGCGACCACCGACGACGGCAGCCCGTTCTGCGCCGAGCCAAACGCGCCGAGCGCCGTGCCCGCGAATCCCGCGATCTGCGTCTGCATGTAGTTGTACACGAACGGGTCGTCTCCCACAGCCGTCACGTTGCGCAACACGCGGGTATTCAATCCCGTAATCCGCGCGCCACGTTCCATCTCTTCATGCCCATCCGCCACGTACACGCGCGTCACGATCAGCGGCAGGCGATCTCCGTTACCCGCGCCTCCGCCGTAGCTCGCCAGCAATTCGCTGAAGTCTTCCTGATGCAGCAGGCTGATCGCCGGATTGTCCATCTCCTTCACTTCCAGGCAATATTCCTGCTTGTTCGCGCGGCAAATATCCAAAAACTTTTTCTTCAACTCCGCGGCAGGCATGGTTTCCGATGAAGTAAAAAACAGATTGCTTGGCGTGGGCTTGGCGTCGTTCAAAAACGCCGATCGCCCGTGCCCATTCGATTTCTCGGAGTCCGGCCCTGGCCGCCGCGACATCAGCAGCTCCTTCAATGCGCCGTTTTCGACCACCGCCACTTTTTCCGCAGGCACTCCTTCATCATCCACGCGGTAACCGCCAATCAGCGGCTTGCCAGCAAACTCTTTCGCGCCGGGATCATCCACCACCGTCACGCTGGTTGGAAGCACCCGACTTCCGATGCGGTTGACCCAGTCGCTTTTGCCGCCGATGTTGCTTAGAAACTGCTCCATCACCGGCTGAAACGCCACCGGAGGCCGCGCTCCATTCAGCGCAGGCCCAAGCACCTGCGCCACCAGCGGCGCCGCTGCGCGCGCTTCGAACAGCACCGGCCCGGTGTAGTCAGGCGCCGGCGGCGAAGCGCGCATCGCCATCAACTCGCTGCCCGCCACGTTCAATCCTTTTTTCACTTCGTCCACGCTTGCCAGCGCCGCGGGCTTCGGCGCGTACGTCGCATAATAATGATTCAACTGCATCCCGTCGCGCGCCAGCGCGCTCAATCCCGCTTCTGTGGCGGCAAAGCAGCGATTCGTGCGGATCTCCGTGCCTTCGCTGGTCAGCAAATATTCTGTCGCGTACACCAGGTAGTACGTCACCTTCGATTCCTGAATTTCCGGGAACGCCCGCAACGCCGCCGAAGTTTCCCGCGCCTCCTGCTCCCAATTTCGTCCGCTCCAATCCGGCGTCACCAACGGTTCGATGTTTTTCACGGGCGTAACTTTCGAAAAGTCGTCAATATCCGTCTGCCGCGCCAGGCTGCCCAGATAGGCTCGCTTCCTCGAATACGTCTCTACCGCCTCCTTGAACGCTTGATCCGTCGCGATCCACAAATCCTGCCGCAGCGAATCGTAGTCCCGGTCGATCCCCACCGATCCCGTTGGCCCGATGAATCCACGGAATCCCTCATCGCTCACAAAATTCGAGCTGTCCTGTTTGTAGTCTCCCACTCGCGCTTGCACGTTCATGAAGCGGTTGCGAGTGTGCGCGCTGGACATCAGCGCGCCAAACTGTCCCACAATCTCGCGCACATCCAGATCCAGCAGCCGGTATTCCAGGTAGTACGGCCGCACCGGCTCATTGGTGCCAGGAAATTTCAGTTCCAGCCGTGCCTTCGCGCGCGCCATCTCATCCCGCATCGCCTGCAGCGTGTGATCGTTATCTGATTTTTCCTGAGCGAAAACTACCGGAATAATTCCCGTTGCCGCCGAGATTAGCAGAGCTCCCAGGCGAAGAAAAATTCTCATCGCACGCCCCCGGTCTTTCCGGCGGACTGCACCGCCCGCGGGTCATGCGCCGGCGGCGGCAGTATCGGCGGAGCATCCGTGTCCGCCTGCTTCTTTTGTACTTCCAGCTCAGTCGTCAAAATTGCCGGTGCCACTGCCGATACCGGCACCGATCCGGACTCCGCTCCGCAATATCCGTTGAACACTTCCGGCGTGTCGCCCGTCGCCACAATTTTCGTCAGCGCTGCCAGCGGCGTGCCCACAATGTCCACGCCCCGCACCAGTTCATCCGGTCTTCCATCAGCGAACACTTTGTAAACCACAAGCGGTTGCACCTGGAACGCTTGCGGCTGCCCGCGTCCGGTAAAGGTAAATCCTCCCGCGATGTCGTCAATCAGCAGTCCATACTGCTTGTTCTGCGCTTTCACCAATTCGATCAGCTTCGTCCGCAGTTGCGCGTTCGTCACCGTCTTGTTGCTTCTCACGATCAAATTGCCTTGCCGCGAAACCGGCGTCGCTCCCAACTGCCGCCGTCCATGTCCGTTCGAATGCGGAAAATCCGCCAGTGGCGAGCGCGACATCTCGAAATTTTTCAGCACTCCATGGTCCACCAGGACCACCTCGTGCGACGACACTCCTTCATCATCGAAGCGGTAATATCCCAGCAGATCCTCGCGTCCTTCTTTTTTCGTCGTTGGATCGTCCACGATACTCAGAAAATCCGGCAGGATCGGTTCGCCTACTTTTTTCGCAAAGGTCTGGCCTTCGGAAATATCTTTCTGCCGATGGCCTTCCGCGCGATGGCCAAACACTTCGTGGAAAAATACTGCCGCCGCGCGCCCCGTCAGCAACGCTGGCCCCACGCTCGGCTCATTCAGCGGTGCCTTCACCAGGCCTTCCATTTCTGTTCTCAACGTCGCGCCCGCTGTCGCCACTTCCTTGTCGCTCGGCGCATCCTTCGGGTCCACCCAGTCAAAGTTGTAATAGCGCTCGATATTCATCCCGTCTGCGGCTTTGCCCTGAATAAAAAGTTCCAGCCGGTATCGGATTTGCCCGCTCTGCAGTTGTGTCCCCTCCGTATTCACCAGGTACGCATTCTGCGCCAGCGCCGAAAACGTTACGATCGAATTCAGAATGTCCGGCGACTCCCGGAACATCTTCGTGTACGCGCGCACTTTTTCTTCCCACGGTTTCCGGTCCAGCGTGAACGAAGCTTCCGGCTCGATCGACTTGTGCGGCTGTTCGTGTGAAAAATCCGGCGCGTGCCCTTCGGCCGTGTCTGCCTTCACTTCCTTGCTCGAGCGAATCTTGATCAGCGTTTCCGCCGCAGTGCGGTACTGGCTGTCGGTCTCCAGCCAGATCGCGCGTCTCACAACCTCGGAATCGTTGTCCACCGGAACGCCTGTCCCCGGACCGCCGCTCGGCATTCGTTGGTCGCCTACTTTGTGCGTGTTGTCCAGTGTGTACGAACCCGTTCGAACCGATACCTGCAACCACCGGTTGCGCGCTTCGCTGCTCGAAAGCAGCGCGCCGTTCGAACCGGAAACCTCCGCGCGCTGCGTATCCGTGATCGTGTAGCCGATAAAATAGGCTGGCGGCTCCTGCCCTCCCAGCACTTTGAAGGACCGATCCAGCTCTGTCTGCATCGCGGCAATCAGCGGAGACGGCTTTCCTATCGCAGGTGTGTCCGGTGGTCCGGCCAATGCCGCGGCCGGCTGAAAAATCATTGTGAGCGCTACGGCGAACGACAAGGCCAGCAAAGCAGCAGAAATACGATTCAATTTACGCAACGGAACTCCTCACGACGGGTCTTCAAGGGTCTCAGGGTTTGTACTTACAAACCCTTAACTAACTCAACCGAAATGCTCAAGGCTAAACAGCCAGTGTACGTCACTCTTCGGCAGGCATACAACGCAGGCGCCTTCCCATGCCAACACTACTTCGACGACATTCCGCCCTCTTTCGTTGCACGATCCGGCCTCTCATGTTCCGCCCAGCCCACTTTGCTCTGTTGTAACGGCCACCGTCAGGTGGCCATCTTGTCGTTGTAGAGCCGGGCTTTAGCCCGGCTCCGGCTTTTAGTAGCAGAGCCACTCCTGTTTACCCTGAGCCGCAAAGGGCTGTGCGCGGTTGCTGCCCGCCCTCACAATCAGTCCGCGTACTCATCCTCTGCCAATTTCTCCCCCCGCTGCGTTACACTCTCTCGGTTGGACGTGTCAAAAACCACCACATCCTCTCCCACACCCAGGAGAAATCTTGAGTCATCATCTCCGCCTCACCCGCGCAACTTGCCTCGCGCTCCTTCTGCTCACTTTACCGCCCGCCTCCGCTGCTCAACAAAATCCGCCACAAACATCCGCCGCCCCATCACAGTCCTGGCAAAACTGGCCCGGCTACGGCGGCAACTCCGAAGGCAGTCATTTCTCCGCGCTCACACAAATCAATCGAAGCAACGTTACTCAACTCCAGGTCGCCTGGACCTTCGACACCGGCGAAGAAGGTGGCCTCCAAACCAATCCGCTCATCGTCAACGGTATTCTCTACGCCATCACTCCCAGGCAAAAAATTTTCGCCCTCGACGCCGCCACCGGCAAACTTATCTGGAAATTCGATTCCGGTATCAAAGGCACGCAACCCGATCGCGGCCTCGCCTATTGGAGTTCTGGATCTGCTGCCCGCATCCTTGTAGGCGTAATGAATTTTCTTTACGCGCTCGACGCCGCCACTGGCACACCCATTCCAGATTTTGGCGACGCAGGCCGCATCGATCTCCGCGAAAACCTCGGTCGCGAACCGGCCAGCGCCAACTCCATTGCCCTCACCAGTCCCGGTCTGGTCTTCGAAGATCTGATCATCGTCGGCGGACGCAATCCGGAAACCCTTCCCGCTCCTCCCGGCAACGTTCGCGCCTTCGATGTCCGCACCGGAAAACTTCGCTGGTCTTTCCACACCATTCCGCTTCCCGGCGAATTCGGCAAGGAAACATGGCCGCCTGACGCCTGGAAAACCATCGGTGCCGCCAACAACTGGGCTGGAATGTCGCTCGACCCGGTTCGCGGAATCGTCTACGTTCCGACCGGCTCAGCCGCTTTTGATTTTTACGGAGCTGATCGCATCGGCGACGATCTTTTCGCCGACTGCCTGCTCGCGCTGGACGCCCGCACCGGCAAGCGTCTTTGGCATTTCCAGGGTGTCCGCCACGACCTGTGGGACCGCGATTTTCCTTCGCCCCCGGTTTTGCTCACAGTTCGGCGCAACGGTAAGCCCATCGATGCCGTCGCCCAGACCTCAAAGCAGGGCTTTGTCTATCTCTTCGATCGCCTTACCGGCCAATCGCTCTTTCCGCTCGAAACTCGTTCTTACCCTGCCAGCACCGTCTCCGGCGAAGTGGTTGCAAATGAACAGTCGCTGCCAACGGTTCCTGCCCCGTTCGCACGCCAGCGCCTCACCGAAGACCTGCTCACACAGCGCACTCCCGCGGTCCATCGCTGGGCGCTCGACCATTTCAAACAATTTCGCAGTGATGGCCAGTTCGTCCCTTTTTCCGTCGGCACGGAAACCGTGGTCTTTCCCGGCTTCGACGGCGGTTCGGAATGGGGCGGCCCCGCGGTCGACCCGCGCACCGCAATCATCTACATCAATTCGAACGACATCGCCTGGACCGGCGCTCTCGCTCCCAGCGGAAACGAATCTACTTCCCGCGCCCTGTACATCAGCCAGTGCAGCGTTTGCCATGGCGACAAGCTCGCTGGCTCTCCGCCCGAATTTCCATCCCTGATTAAGATTGGCGCGCGCTTGAATTTCGCGCAGATCGTTTCCACCATTCGCAGCGGCAAAGGCCGTATGCCCGGCTTTCCCAATCTGACCAGCGACCAAATGAACGCCATTGCCGATTTTCTCGCGAATGGACAAAGCAAAGAATTTGCAAGCAGCGGACCGTTACCACCGACCGAGAAATACCACCTCACCGGCTACGACCGTTTCCTCGATCCGGATGGCTACCCCGCAGTCGTTCCTCCGTGGGGAACCTTGAACGCCATCAACCTCAATACCGGTGAATATCTCTGGAAAATTCCTTTTGGTGAGTATCCGGAACTGGCCGCGGCAGGAATGCACAACACCGGCACGGAAAATTATGGCGGCCCGATTGTCACCGCCGGAGGACTGCTCTTCATCGGCGCAACCAACTACGACAAAAAATTCCGCGCCTACGATAGTTCGAAGGGAATTCTTCTCTGGGAAACCGCTCTGCCCTTTGCGGGCAACGCGACTCCCGCCACCTATTCCATCAACGGGCGCCAATTTGTGGTGATCGCCGCCGGCGGCGGCAAAGACCCCAAATCACCTTCCGGCGGAATCTACGTCTCATTCGCATTGCCGCTAGAAACGCAACATTAACACGCAAATTTACTTCTGCGAAACTTAGGTGCAGAGTTTGGGATTTTGCGCACAGCCGGTCACCGGTACCGGCGGTTTGCTGTTGTTCCCGTGCGTGGCCACAACCGGAATCACAATTGCAGGAATCACCGCAAGAATCCCCAGCGTAATCCCCGCTCCCTTGCCAAGGTGATGCCCGACGTTTTGAATCCCCGCCGGTCCGCCCACATCGGTGGTCGTTCCCGCGTCCACCAGCACATCCAGCGTTGCCTGCGTCGGCGCCTGCGGTCCAGTGCTGTCATTCGAACGCACGTTCGTCATCTGTCCGGCTTTCACCATCACGCAAACTCCGGCCAGATTGCAGACCTTCACGATTCCTTCAAACACAATCACGTTCATCGTTCCGGTGGAATTGTCGAACGCCACGAAAAAGTCCGTCCCTACCACTCCCGCCACTCCGGCAGGCGTTTTTACTTCAAATTTGCCGTCCGGCTTGGTGATTTTCTGCGCTTGCGATCGGATTTTTCCGTACGTCAATTCCAGTTCCGTCTGCTGCGCGCCGCCGTCGTGCTTTACCACCTTGATGGAAGAGCCCGAGCCGACGTTCAGCACTGAACCGTCGTCCAGCGCAACCCGCGCTCGCGCGCTCGCTTGCGTATTTACCACATCCTGCCAGTCCACCACCGTTTTTGCGGAAGCAGAAATGTTCTTCGTGCCTCGCGCAATGCTCACTGCTGGAATCACGCGCGAAACTTCGCCGGCCCGCTGCGGAGTGTCCGGCACAGCCATAATTTCACGCGGATTACACACCAGTGCGGACAAACAAATCGCCACCAAGCAGGCGTGCGGGGACTTCATCGTTTTCATCGAGGACTCTCCTGAGTTGATTGCAGTTACTATCTTTGTTACTGGAGCGCCGCTGCACTGTCAATTTGAATTCCCGCCAACGTTTCCCACGCGCTACGCCGTTCTCCCGTTCTCCGCGCGCCTCTGCGTCCTCTGTGCCTCTGCGTTATCTTTTTCCATGTCTCCGCTTCTTATAGCACCGGAAGATATCTCAGTATCGCCGGCCATCCAGCTGCGGCCGGCCGCTTGAAAAACTGGCCGCCGCCTCCTGTTATTTACTGGCGCACTCTGCCCGTTCGAACAGTTGCAGCCCGCCGCCCCCGCGAGGCACACTTTTGCCATGCGAGCCTTCGCCTTGCTCCTGGTCGTAGCTGCCATTGTCGGTGGCATTTATTTCTATTCCATCAAGAAAATGCCCACCACCGATGCTGGCACCGCTCCTACTCAGGCCATCAGCCTCACCGGCGTTCGAATGGATCTAACGCAGATCGCCCAGGCCGAGCGCACGTATATCGCTTCGAACGGCCACTGCGCCGCCCTCGACGAACTCTCTTCTTCCGGCACCGCCAACTTCGCCCGCACCGGGCGCCAGGGCTACACTTACGAAATCCGCTGCGGCGAAGCCAGCGAATTCGCTGTGATCGCGCACCACGCCCTCGCCCCCTCGGACTCGCCCATCCGCTACCCAATCCTCGCCATCGACCAGAACATGCAAGTCGGCGAAGTCCAATAAGCACAGGGCTGGCCCTATTTGTATATCGTTAAACGTCATTCCGAGCGGAGCGAGGATCTCCCTTCGATTGAAGCTGTGGCAAAGACATACCTGTAAGCGCCGCCGACGCCCGATGAACCCCGCGGCAACCCTCCAAAATTCTCGGAACTTTTCTCGAACCGTCTGCGTTCCTCTCTACAGAGCGGCGCCCTGGCGCTGCACACAGATTTTCCGGACACGAAATTCATTCGAATCGTACGTAAAAGGAGACGGATATGGGCGATGTTGGTGTTGGCATTGTTGGTCTGGCTGCAGTTGTACTCTCTTTGGGCATTCCCATGGCGGGAATGTACACCTACTATCGCGTGAAGAAATTGCGCGCCGATGAACGCATGGCGGCTCTCGCGCGCGGCGTCACCATCCCGTTCGAAACCGAAGTCTCCCCCGAAGCGCGCTCGCGCAAAGCCGGAATTTTGCTGGTCTGCGGCGCAATCGGCTTCATGGCCACTTTCGGTGCCATCGCTGGCATCGAACACGAGCCAGACACCTGGGCCGCCGCGGCCTTCGGCTTGATTCCGCTCGCCGTCGGCATCGGCTACTTCATCGATTTCACACTAAGCCGCCGCGAAGCCCACTCGTAGACTAAGAGCGATGAGGTAACGAAATAACGAAGTAAGGAAGTCGCACGAACATTGACTTCGCTTCTTCCTTACTTCTCCGCCTCATTACATCGTTGCTTCCTTCCATCCGCTGTTCCTTGCTAAACTTCTCTCGATGCATCCCGCCATTCCGCTGCTTCTCGAATTGCAGAAGACCGATAACGAAATCGCAGCGCTTCGCGCGAATCTGGAAGCGGCTCCAAGAAGAATTCGCGAGAACGATGCCAAGCTAAATGGCGCGCGAGCGGCGGTCGCTTCCGCAAAAGAAGCCCTCGCGCAAATCGTCACCACGCGTAAAAAAATCGAATTCGAAGTTTCCGAGTGGCGCGAACGCGCCAAAAAATTTCGCGCGCAAACCTCCGCGGTAAAAACCAACGAAGCCTACAAAGCGCTGCTACACGAAATCGCCAACGCCGAAACGGAAATGGGAAAGTTGGAGGACGTCCAGCTGGAACAGATGATGTCCGCCGAAGGAGCCGAAAAAAATGTTAAGGCCTCGGAAGCCGCGCTGCGCGAGTCGGAGCAATCCATCGCCGCGGAACGCAAGGAAATTGAAAATCACGCGCGCGAAGTAAATCGCAAAATGCAGGCGAATCTTTCGCTTCGCGAAAAAATTGCCGCGCAAATTCCGGAAGAGACTTTAAATGTGTACACGCGCGCAGGAAAACGCCATCACGGTGTCGCTCTCGCCGCCGCCGTAAACGAACAGTGCCGCGGCTGCGGCATGCGCCTGCTTCCCCACGTCTACCAGGAAGTGTACAAACCGGAAAACCTCGAGCTGCAAACCTGCGAAACCTGCGGGTGTATTTTGTATTCGGCGGAACCGGCCGCGCCGCCAACTTCAGGCGCAAATCCTTCGGCGGCTTCGGCATAGCCATGAGTGCTGCCTGATGGCGCTGCGCACTCCACCCAATCGGGGAGCGGGACTTTTCGGCGAACCTGCGCCAGAAGCGAAACCGCTCGCGTGGCGCGCGAATATTGATGGCGGCTCGCGCGGAAATCCTGGGCCTGCCTCTTACGGAGTGGTGATTCGCGATCCGCGCGGCGAAATTGTTGCGCGCCTGAAAAAATATATCGGACGAACCACCAACAACGTAGCCGAATACTACGGCCTAATCGCGGCGCTGGACTACGCGCAATCGAATAACATCCGCGCGCTGCGCGTCGAAAGCGATTCGGAGCTGCTGGTGAAACAGATGCGCGGGCAATACAGAGTAAAAAGCCCTGATCTGAAACCGCTCTACGAACGCGCGAAAAAAATGTCGCAGGCGATTCCCGCGTTCCGCATCGATCATGTTTACCGCGAACAGAATCACGAGGCAGATTTGCTGGCGAATGAAGCGATGGACGAAGTGTCCGGCAAACCGCCCGCCGCAGAGAGCCGAAATTCCAAAATCGAAAATGGGAATTCGAAAATGGGAATTCGACCTGCGGCTCCTACGGCGAATCCGACGATTAAAGTGCGGGCGCGATTCCGCAGCGGCATTCTCTATCCTCTCGAAGATGTTGACTTGCCCGATGGCGCCGAAGTGGAAATTCTGTTGCGTCCCACCACCAAGAGTTAGCTGCAGCGCGAGTCTGATCGTCCTGTGCTGCGTTCCCGATTGATCGCCGAGATTCCTCCGCTCCACACCGGCCGCGCTCGCGTTCCGGTGGGAATGACAACAGAAGCTATTGTTGGGTGGCGGCGCTTTGCAGCGCGGCGATGTTGATTTTTTTCATGGTCATCATCGATGCCATGACGCGCGCGGCTTTTTTTCGATCCTTGTCGGACAGCAGTTCGATTAACGCGCGCGGCGTGATTTGCCAGGACAGGCCGAACTTGTCTTTGAGCCAGCCGCAGTCCGATTCCATTCCTCCATCCGCAGTGAGCTTGCTCCAGAAATAATCGGTCTCTTCCTGGTCTTCGGTGCTGACGGCGAACGAAATGGCTTCGGTGAATTTGAAAAGCGGTCCAGCGTTGAGGCCCACAAACTGCAGTCCCTCCAACTCAAAGCTGACGATCATCGCGGAGCCTGCGGGAGCCGGGCCACCTTCCGGATAGCGTGCTACTTCCAGAATTTTTGAATTCTTGAAAATGGAGCAGTAGAACTTCGCGGCCTCTTCGGCTTCTTTGTCGAACCACAGAAACGGCTTAATTTTTTGAATCACGTGCGCGCTCCCTTGGTAGTTTAGATTCGGCGGGACCCCATTTTATTTCAGAGCGTAGGAGCGGTACAACGTGTCGCGCTGGGCGGGGATGAAGCCGGCGTCGGAGATGACGCGGCGGAGTTCGGATTCGTTGGTACGGTTGCGGACGCCGGCGGCGTACACGACATTTTCTTCGATCAGGATGCTGCCGACATCGTCTGCGCCGAACTGCAGTCCGACCTGGCAGACTTTTATCCCGGGAGTGAGCCAGCTGGACTGGATGTGATCAATGTTGTCGAGATAGAGGCGGCTGACAGCGAGTGTTTTTAAATAATCGACGGCCGTTGTTTCCTGAACTTTTTTGCCGAGCGGCGTGTTGTCCGACGCAAAAATCCACGGAATGAACGCGGTGAAGCCGCCGGTGTCTTCCTGAATGCGGCGGACGCGCTCGAAATGATTGACGCGATGGCGCAGCTGTTCGCCACAACCGAACATCATGGTGGCGGTGGTGCGCAGGCCGAGCTTATGCGCGGTGCGGTGCATCTTTTCCCAATCGTCGCTGGTGCATTTGAGGCGCGCGATTTTGGAGCGGACTTCATCATCGAGAATTTCCGCGCCACCGCCGGGAATGGATTGCAGGCCGGCGTCCATCAAGCGGCGAATGGTGTCTTCAACGGTGAGCTCGCTCACTTCCGCGATGCAGAGAATTTCCGGCGCTGAAAAACAGTGCAAGTGAACGGTAGGAAATTTCTGTTTGATGGAACGAAGAAGATTTTCGTAGTAATCGATTTGCAGATCGGGATGCAAGCCGCCTTGAAGAAGAACTCCGTTGCCGCCGAGTTCGAGCATCTCTTCGATCTTTTTGAAAATTTCCTCGAAGCTAAGGATGTAGCCGTCCTTTGCCCCAAGGGGACGGTAGAACGCGCAGAAGGAACAATACTCGGTGCAGAAATTGGTGTAGTTGATGTTGCGATCGACCTGGTAGGTGGCGATGCGCGGGTCGTTCTTTTCCAGGCGGAGCTGGTGCGCGGCCATGCCGATACCGATCAGGTCATCGGATTCGAGCATGTCGAGCGCTTGTGCTTGGGTCAGTGCCATCTGTGACTGTTTCTTGTCCGTTCCATTCTAGCCGAGAAAGTGCGTGGACTGGAAAGTCGTTGAGGTCGAGGAGTTTGATCGATTCATCCGGAACGAAGCAGGCATGTGCTATAGCGGCGGGCCGCGCCACGCGAAGGTTCCACCCATTGATAACTGGTAAGTGGTTTGGATTGTATGTGTTGGCAGGTGCCAGTTCGAAATGGCGGCGCCGAGGGTCCGGTCTAGGGAACGCTCCATTTTACGTGTTGGGACCGCATAACGCCGTTTGGCATGGTGACGTTCACGCGAGCCGTGAAATGTCCGATGCGGACGATTGCTTTCGTCGGCGCCGTTACAAGGCGTCCTTTAATTGATTGCTCCAGCCCGGCATGCCAGGCCGACTCGCTAGGAAGCGCTGGATGACTTTCAAGTTTTGCCTTGCCCGTGTGAACGCCAATTCCCATCGCCGCCCGATATCCCAATCTTCCATAGCCAATTGAAAAGTATCCGGATCGATGGGCGTTAGTGGAAATAAATCGGAATATTCTTCGGCCTTCTCGTCATCAATACGGTCGTGGAAATGAGGTTGGCCCAGGTAACTCGCAACACCTTTCAAGGAGCCATCATAAGTAGTCCGTTACCGTATAAACGACCTTATAGCCCGCCAGTAGATAATCGTCTTCCATAGTTTCCAATATTCTCCCATTTGTGGCCCTGTGAACCAAAAACGGATTGTGTGATGATCCATGACGCGCAAGGTGTGAGGGAAAATGCCGGAGTTGCCGGACATTACGGTTTATATTGAGGCGCTGGAGAAAAGGATTCTGGGGCAGCGGCTGGAGCGCGTGCGGATTTTGAGTCCGTTCTTGTTGCGGACTGTCGAGCCTCCCGTGGCGAGTGTGGAGGGGAGGAAAGTTGTGGAGTTGCGGCGGATGGGGAAGCGGATTTGCATTGCGGTGGAGGGTGGGATTTGGCTGGTGCTGCACTTGATGATTGCGGGGCGGCTACACTGGCACGGGAAAGAGGGCGGGACCGACGGAAAACCGGAAGGGAAGGGTCGCGGAAAGGCCCGCGCGGCGAAAGTTAAACTTGGCGGGCGGCAGAATTTGGCGACGTTTGAGTTTTCTAGTGGAACGATGGTGTTGACGGAGGCGGGCTCGCAAAAGCGGGCTTCTTTGCACTCGGCGGCGGGCGAAGACGGATTGCGCGAACTGGATCCTGGCGGAGTGGAGGTGCTGAAATGTTCGCTGGAGGAATTTGCTGCGGAATTGCGGCTGGAAAATCACACTTTGAAACGGTCGCTGACTGATCCGAGGTGGTTCAGCGGGATTGGGAACGCGTACTCGGATGAAATTTTGTGGGCCGCGAAAATGTCGCCGACTACTTTGACGCAGAAGATGAAGGATGGCGATGTCGCGCGGTTGTTTGAGGCTACGCGTGCGACATTGACGGAGTGGGTTTCGCGTTTGCGCGCGGAGGCGGGCGACGGATTTCCCGAGGGCGTGAGGGCGTTTCGTGCGGAGATGGCGGTGCATGGCAAGTACAAGCGGGCTTGTCCGCGATGTGGGAGCGCGATTCAGCGGATTAAATATGCTTCGAATGAGACGAATTATTGTGCGACGTGCCAGACCGGCGGGAAACTACTGGCGGACCGAGCGTTTTCGCGATTGTTGCGGGAGGATTGGCCGCGGACGTTGGAAGAGTTGGAGATGAAGATGGGAGGGAAGAAGGGATTGCCACAGAGTCACAGAGTCACAGAGAAAAACCAGGAGGAGAAAGAACGAGGGTAAACAGAAGCGACGAGCGGAGAAAGATAACGAGACACAGAGTCCGCTGAGGAGCGCAGAGGCGGCAAAACCGACTAGGCGGAACGCTTGGCGGAGGCGGGTACGGTCGAAGGAGCTGGAATGCCCGGCGAACTGAGGATGGCGAGTGCATTGAGCCTTGGAATCAGGCCCAGGCGGGCGGCGTGTGCGAAATACTCCATGAGGCCCTTGAGATTTTCTGCGTCGAGGGAATAGTCGATATTGGTGCGCAGGTAGAGCGAGAGTTCTTTTTCGGGGAGTTGGAGTTCGCGTGAGGCTTCGGCGCAGATTTCGGGGAGATGCGCGAGGCCGTAGGCGAGCGAATCGCTGAAATCGGCGGCAACTTCTGGCGCACTGGCGATTTCCGGACGGGCGGCCCAGACGGCTAGGACTGCGGGACGTTCGGTAAGTTGCCACCATTCGTGAACCACATCGTAAAGGAAAAGCTTGGCGAATTGCGGCAGGCCGACTTGCGCGCCGGTGCAGACGAGTGCGCCGTCGCGGCCGGGAGTTACGTGCTCTTCGGCAGCGATGGCCAGACGCAGCGCGGGATCGCCGATGAGCAGAGCAGCGTCGGACGCGGCTAGCATCGCCGAAAGGTCGGGAGCGGCTTCCAGAAATTCGGGCACAATCAGCCAGCGCGCGTCGCAGAGAATTTTGGTTAGGGCTTGGGTGCTGCGGGAACTGCTGTCAAGCGCGATGCGGCAGGCTTCGCGAATGGGCGATTTGGAAACGATGAGCAGGCTGCGCACGCGTTCTTTGGAGGCGATAGAAAGATCGGGAAGGATCACTAGATTGGGAATGCGGGCCACTTCGATAGCGGGGATGATAGCGACATCAGCCGCGCCGCTGCGAAGGGCTTCCGCGCAAAGGGAGGGAACGGTGAAGGAAAGATCGTACTTGCCTTGCAGGGGGCCGTGGGTGAACCCGCGCACCAGTGGCGCAGTGTTGAGATATTGCACCACGGAGATGCGAAGTTTGTTCACGGCAGTTCGCGCGGAAGGGCGATTATAGCAGAGCCGATTATTATCCGCAGCGGTGCGTAATGTTGTAAAACATCTGTTCCCATTGGAGGGTTTGTAAATGCTGAAACGGATGCTTTCTACGATAGGCGCACTTGTGATTGTGGCAAGCGCAATCGCACCGTGCGTGATGGCACAGGCGACTGCGGGACAAGGGACTCCGGCGCAGAACGCGAGCATCACGGAAAAGACGAAAGATGCGCAGAAGCTGGCCGGCTACTTCAATTTGTACTGGGATGCGAAGGCGGGGAGGCTGTGGCTCGAGATTGATAAATGGGACGCAGAGTTTTTGTACCAGAGTTCGCTGGCGGCGGGAGTAGGTTCGAACGATATCGGGCTTGATCGCGGGCAGATGGGCGAGACGCGAATTGTGCGGTTCGAGCGCAGCGGGCCGAAAGTGTTGCTGGTACAGGAGAATTTGAACTTTCGCGCGCTGAGTGCTGACAAGGATGAAAAACGCGCGGTGCATGATTCATTTGCGGAGTCGGTTATCTGGGGATTCACCGCAGCAGCGGAAGAAAACGGGCGCGTGCTGGTGGATGCGACGGATTTTTATTTGCGCGACGCGCATGGCGTAGTGACGGCGCTGAGGCGGACGAAGCAAGGAGCTTATAAGCTGGATGGATCGCGCAGCACACTGTATCTGGCGAACACGAAAAATTTTCCGCTGAACACGGAAGTGGAGGCGACACTCACTTTTGTTGGCGACGAACCAGGACGTTTTGTGCGCGATGTGACGCCCGACGGGACGGCGATTACCGTGCGCGAACATCATTCGTTTGTGCAACTGCCGCCGGTTGGTTACAAGACGCGGGAATTTGATCCGCGATCGAGTTTTTATGGGATTTCATACATGGACTATGCGACGCCGGTGAGCGAGCCAATTGTGAAACGGTTTACGGCGCGACACCGGCTGGAGAAAAAAAATCCTACAGCGGCAATGAGCGAGCCGATCGAACCGATTATTTATTACTTGGACCGGGGCGCGCCGGAGCCGATTCGAACGGCGTTGCTCGAAGGAGCGCGATGGTGGAATCAGGCATTCGAAGCGGCCGGATACAAAAGTGCGTTTCGCGTGGAAATGCTGCCAGAAGGCGCGGACATGATGGACTTGCGCTACAACGTGATTCAGTGGGTGCATCGCGCGACGCGCGGATGGTCCTATGGAGTGAGTGTGGTTGATCCGCGCACCGGAGAAATTATCAAGGGGCACGTGACGCTGGGATCATTGCGGGTACGGCAGGATTATCTGATCGCGGAAGGGTTGTTGTCTCCTTACGAAAAAGGCAAATCTGTGTCGCCGAAAATGCAGGAGATGGCGCTGGCGCGTTTGCGGCAATTAGCGGCGCATGAAGTGGGGCACACGCTGGGGCTGATGCACAACTATTCGGCGAGCACGGTGAATCGCTCGTCGGTGATGGATTATCCGCCGCCGGTGGCGAAACTGGCGGCGGATGGAACGATTGATTTGTCCGATGCGTATGCGAAGGGGATCGGCGAGTGGGACAAAGTTTCGATCGCGTTCGGGTATCAGGATTTTCCGGCGGGAACGGATGAGCACGCGGCGTTGAATAAAATTCTGACCGACGGCTTTGGACGAGGATTGCGGTACTTGACGGATCAGGATGCGCGGCCGGCGGGAAGTTCGAGCAGCCTGGCGCATTTGTGGGATGCGGGTTCGAACGCGGTGGATGAGTTGAACCGGTTGATGCAGGTGCGGTCTGTGGCGTTGAAAAAATTTGGCGAGAACAATATTCGCGAAGGCGCGCCGCTGGCGACGATTGAAGATGCGCTGGTGCCGGTGTATATGCTGCATCGCTATCAAGTGGAAGCGGCGACAAAATTTGTGGGCGGTATGGATTACACCTTTGCGGTGCGCGGCGACGGCGAAGTGCCAACAAAAATAGTGGCGGCAGCGGAACAAAGGCGAGCGCTGGCGGCAGTGCTGGCTACGCTGAAGCCTTCGGCTTTGATGCTGCCGGAACCGCTGGTGAAGATGATTCCGCCGCGGCCGCCGGACTACGAACGCGGGCGAGAACACTTCAGGATACATACCAGTCCGGCGTTTGATGCGCTGGCTCCCGCGGAGGGGGCGGCGCAGCACACTTTGCAGTTTTTGTTTAACCCGGAACGGGCGGCGCGACTGGTGGAGTTTCACGCGCGGGATGCGGCGAATCCGGGTCTGCAGGAAGTTTTAGATGCAATCGTCGCGGCGACTTGGAAAGCGCCGCACGCGGTTGGCTACGCGGGCGAAGTCGCAAGAACGGTGGATGACGTTGTGTTATACGACTTGCTGAGCCTTGCGCTGAATGACCACGCTACCGCGCAGGTGCGGGCGGTGGCTTCGCGTGAGGCGGAACAACTGAAGGTGTGGCTGAACGCGAACCAAGCGGCGGGCGGCGCTTCGCAGCAGGCGCACCTGGCCTATGCGGCTGCGCAAATCGAGCAGTTTCAGAAGGATCCGAAGAAACTTGAGCTGACAGCTCCGGCGGAAGCGCCGGACGGGCCGCCAATCGGCGACGACGAAGAATTTGCCACCTTGCCAAAGTACTCGCCGAATTAGCCGAAAATTCTTTTCTGACCGCCCTGACCATCCGGCATTTGTATCGTCTATATGGCTGGAGGTGAGGTCCATGGTTTCACGCACACTGCTATCGGTGATTGGTTTCACGATTTGGACGGCGGTATTGGTGACCGCGGCGCCGCGCGCGATTTCTCACCGGAGCAATTACAACGAAGCTTCCAAGAGCGGGCATTCGATTGAGGTTATGTCGTACAACGGCGCGCCGGTCGAAAACTGTTCCGATTTACACATTCGCTTTGAGCACCGCGATGCGGTGATCCGCTCCGAGGAGCGCACGATTAGCAAAGCGGAAGCGCCGACATTGCGCGTCAATGCGGAATCGAATGGCGGCTTGCAGGTGCAAGGCTGGGACCAAAATACGTACGCGGTGACGTTGTGCAAAGCAGCTGAGCAGGGAAGCGACGCGGAAAGCGTGCTGGCGCAAATCAAACTGACATTTTCGAACGGCGAGTTGAGCGTGAGCGGCCCTGCTTCGCACAATCATTGGACGGCGCACCTGTTGATCAAGGCGCCAAGCGCGGCGGCGATGGAACTGCACGTAAATAATGGGCCGATGGGCCTGTACCACGTGGAAGGAACCTTGAAAGTGCGCGCGGTGAATGGACCGATCACGGTGCGCGGCTGTAAGGGCGAGTTGGATTTGTCCGCGGAGAATGGCCCGGTTTCGCTGGAGGAAAATTCCGGCAAGCAGAGTGTTCGCACGCAGAACGGACCGATTACGATTGATCTGGATGGAAAAAATTGGACCGGTGCGGGACTTGAAGCGCATGCTACCAACGGCCCGGTGACGCTGCGCGTGCCGTCAGGGTATCAATCGGGCGTAGTGCTGGAATCGGATGGCAACGGGCCATTCAGCTGTCATGCCAGCGTTTGCAATGAAGGGCGCAAGACCTGGGACGAAGAGCACAAGCGTGTGGAGTTTGGCACCGGGCCGACGGTGATTCGCGTTTCGACTGTGAATGGACCTGTCAGCGTTCGATAGTCCGGCTAATTTGCGGACATTCGCTCCCACGGCGGGGGAATTTTGATCGAAGCCATTCCAGCGGATGTCGCGGCCTGAATGCCCATGTCGGTGTCTTCGAAGACCAGGCAGGATGCTGGCGCGACTTTCAGGCGCGTGGCGGCCAGCAGAAAAGCTTCGGGATCGGGTTTGCTCCTCTTGTAGTCGCCCGCGCAGACCAGCGTGTCAAATCGGTCGAGAAGATGGAGTTGCGAGAGAGACGCAGTGACGGAGTCGAGGGCGCTGCCCGATACGACCGCAAACGGAATCTGGCCCTGATTCGCTTGGAGGACCTCCAAGACTTCAGGGACGGCTTGAAGTTGCGGAAGCAATTCGAAGTAGAGACTCTCCTTTCGGTGTGCAACTGTTTCGACCGGCATTCTCAGGCCGCGCTGCTTGTTGAGAGTGGCTACGATTTCTACGATGGGCATGCCACCCCACGCATAGAATAATTTTTCGTCAAATTCGCATTCCCACTCGCCCAGCGCTTTTTTCCACGCGATGTAGTGCAACGGCATGGAATCGGCGATGGTGCCGTCGCAGTCGAATAGATACGCGGCAAATGTGCCGCCCGGCAGTTTCAGTTTCATTGTTTCGCGATGTCCTCAGACTTATTCTAGAACAAAACACTCTGTCCACTAGGCGAGGCGCTTTGGTGGACGAGCGATGCGGATGCCGATAAGATTTCAGACATGTTCCTGGAACAGAGCGCGGCGGTGGCGATTTCGGCGTCGGATGCGGAACGGCTCGCGAAGGAGTTGTACGGCATCACGGCGGCAGGGGCCGCGTTGCCTGGCGAGTACGACTGCAACTTTCATCTGCGTGCGGCAGATGGCCATGAATATGTGCTGAAGTGCATGCATCCCGCGCGAGAAAACTCCTTCATCGATATGCAGTGCGCCGCGTTGACCCATCTGGCTAACAACGCCCCGCGACTTCCACTTCCCCGTGTGCAGCTGACGAAACATGACGAGCGCTTTATTTCAATCGCGGATGCGGAAGGGCAAACGCGGTTAGTGTGGATGCTGAATTATCTTCCGGGCGATATGTGGGCGAATGCCAATCCACATTCACCTGAATTGCTGGCGGACTTGGGGAGATTCCTAGGCGACATGGATGCGGCCCTTAGCAGTTTTGCTCATGCGGCGACGCACCGCGAATTGAAGTGGGATTCTTCTCGCGCGAACTGGATTCGCGAACATGTAGGTAAAATAGCCGATCCGCAGCGCCGCGCGCTGGTGGAATATTTCGTTTCGCTGTATCGGGAATGGATCGAGTCCGCGCAAAGCGGCTTGCGGAAAGGCGTCATCTACGGCGATGCGAATGACCACAATGTTTTGGTCACCGCGGCCTGGCCGCAACCGAGACGCCTAGCAGGCGTCATCGACTTCGGCGACATGCACCATGGCTGGATCGTGAGCGAGGCCGCGATCGCTGCGGCGTACGCACTTCTTGGCAAGAGTGATCCGCTCGCGGTGGCGAAGGAGATTGTCCGGGGATTTCACCGTGGCTATCCATTGAACGAAGCCGAACTGGCAGCGTTGTTTCCCTTGATCGCGATGCGGCTGACGGTGAGCGTGGTCAACTCGGGACTTCGTAAGGAGCAGAAGCCGGACGATGGATATGTAGTCGTGAGCGAAGACGCGGCCTGGGACGCTTTGCAGCGGCTGGCGAAAATCCATCCGCGATTCGCGCACTGCACTTTTCGCGATGCTTGCGGATTTCCGGCGGTGCCGAAGGCCGAGAAAATCGCACGCTGGCTACAGACCCAAGGATCTCCCGACGCAAGAGCTATCGATGCAGATCTGCGAACGACGCCGCTGATCGTTTTCGATCTGAGCGCTGGAAGTACGTTGCTCGGCGCTGACCCGTCGGCCGCCGAAGCGAACAAACTGGCGTTCACTCTGGTAAAAAAAATGGCTGCCGCCGATGTTGCCATCGGAATCGGAAGATATGACGAAGCGCGGCTGCTCTACACCTCTCCGCTGTTTGGCAGCGACGCTCCAACGGATGAGCGGAGAACGATTCATCTGGGCCTTGATCTATTTGTTGAGGCGGGAACGCCGGTCTGCGCTCCGCTCGACGGCGTCGTACATTTGCTAGCGGAAAATAAGGGGGCGCTCGATTATGGACCGCTGGTGATTCTGCGTCACTCCACCGATGATGGCGAAGAACTGTTCACGCTCTACGGGCACCTGACGCGCGAAACTTTGCGCGAATTGAGTCCGGGGCAGGCGATTGCAAAAGGCGATGCATTTGCGCACGTCGGAACGCTGAATGAAAACGGCGGCTGGCCGCCGCACCTGCATTTTCAAATCATTCTCGATCTTCTGGATCGTGGCGCGGAATTTCCAGGTGTGGCGCGCGCTTCGGAGCGAGGCGTTTGGACCAGCCTTTCGCCTGATCCAAATATATTGCTTGGAATTCCGAAACAGAATTTTCCGGAGCGGGAAGCATCGATCTCGGAAGCGCTTCCGCGACGTAGGGAATTGCTTGGCGGCAACTTGAGCCTTTCGTATGAAAAACCGCTGAAGGTTGTGCGCGGCTGGCGGCAGTATCTGTACGATGAGACGGGACGAGCGTTTCTGGACGTGTATAACAACGTGCCGCTAGTTGGCCATGCGCATCCGCGAGTTATCCGAGCCGCGCAGGAACAGCTCGCGCTCCTCAACACCAATACCCGGTATCTTCACGAAAATATTTTGCGATACGCGGAGCGGCTGACGGCACTGATGCCCAAGCCGTTGCAGGTTTGTTTTTTCCTGAATTCGGGCAGCGAAGCGAACGAACTGGCACTGCGATTGGCACGCACCTATACGCGAAGCGAAGATGTAATTGTGCTGGAACACGCATATCACGGCCATACGAATGCGCTGATTGATATCAGCCCGTACAAATTCGATGGGCCCGGCGGGACCGGAAAAAAGCCGTGGGTACACGTCGCACCGCTTGCGGCCGATTATCGTGGGTTGTATCGCCGTGGCGAACCGCGGATTGGCGCGAAGTACGCTAGCCATGTGGGCGAAATTTGCGAAGCCTTACAAACCCGCGCAAGCCGGCCCACGTTTATTGCGGAAACCCTGCCCAGCGTCGGCGGACAAATTGTTTTTCCGAAGGACTACCTTGCCGAGGCATATCGCCATGTGCGCGATGTGGGTGGAGTATGCATTGCCGATGAGGTGCAAGTCGGTTTCGGGCGGCTGGGAACGCACTTTTGGGGGTTCGAAACACAAAATGCGGTGCCGGACATCGTGGTGGTCGGCAAACCTATTGGAAACGGATTTCCGCTCGCTGCGGTAATAATGACCAGAGAAATCGCCGAGGCCTTCAACAACGGAATGGAATTTTTCAGCACCTTCGGCGGCAATCCAGTAGCCTGCGCTGCTGGGCTTGCGGTACTCGATGTCGTGCAGGAAGAACACTTACAGGAAAATGCGCTGTGCGTTGGAAGATCCTGGATCGCGGCGCTAGAAGCCTTGCAAAGAAAATATGCCTTGATCGGCGACGTGCGCGGTTCGGGATTATTCCTCGGACTGGATCTGGTGCTTTCGCCTGAGACGCGAGAGCCGGCTCCGCTTCAGGCCTCCTACGTCGTAAACCGGTTGCGCGACCGGGGAATTCTCGCTGGAACCGACGGCCCGCACCATAACGTGATCAAGCTTCGGCCTCCGCTGGTTTTTTCCGAAGCGGATGCGGCCTTGTTCTGTTTCACATTCGAATCAATCCTGCGGGAAGATCCCGCTCAGCCCTAGTTCCCCGCGCAGGAAAAACCGCAGTTGACGGCAGAATCGCGGGCGTGGAAAATTGCTAGGTAACCCGGTGGTTCGCTCAGCCTTCCCGCATACAACTCCGTCGAGGAGGAATGATAAGAATAATAATGTTCAGCGACCGCCGCCGCTTTTTCCCTTGTCTGGTTTTTCTAGCCGCCCCCGTCGTGCTACCTGCGCAGACTGCAGTTCGTGGCGGTTGCAGCGAAGTTCCGCGGGAGGACGCTCTGCCGTCTCTTTGCGCGCCTCCGACTTCGGAGGCGATGGCCCTTTCCGTTCCAGACTCTGTGATTCTGTTGCAAGTGCCGGCAGGCACCGCCCTGCGTGTTGCAATCGATCAGAAAGTGCGCATCGCGACGGTAGGCCAGGAGGTTTCCGGGAAAATTACGGAACCCGTATACGCTTTCGATCAGCCCGTGATTCCCGCAGGAAGCGAGGTCACGGGGAAAGTGACCAGCATCCACGGCGTCCCGGGAAAGCGCAAGGTTATGTCATACGTGAATGGCAATTTTTCGCCTTATCACGAATATGAACTGGAATTTGATTCCGTAACCCTGCCGAACAACGAGCGACGGGCCATCGCCACCACGGTTTCACCGGGAATCGCGCAAGTGGTGCATCTGGTGGCGGGAGGCACGAAGAAAAAGCCCAACGTGGCGCAGCGCCAAGTCGAAAGTGCGAAAGCGGAAGCCAAAGCGAAAGTGAACGACACGCTGGATGAAATCAAATCGCCCGGGAAGATGCAAAGGCTGAAAGAAATGGCGCTGGCGCAATCGCCTTACCGCAGACAATATCTCCAACCGGGAACGCGATTTTACGCGTCGTTGAACGAGCCACTCGATTTTGGCAAGACCACGCGCACCGCGGAGCAACTGGCGCAGCTTGGAAAGAGCCCGGAACCGGACAGCATCTTGCACGCTCGGTTTGCGGAAGAGGTGAGTTCGGCAACCGCGCAAAGGGGCAGCGTAATCGCGGCGGTGCTGACAGAACCGCTCTTTTCCCAAGATCATCATCTGTTGCTGCCGGCCAACAGCCGGATCGCGGGAGAAGTGATCAAAGCACAGCCGGCGCGGAAGCTGCATCACAATGGCGACCTGCGCGTGATTTTCAACCGCGTTGAAACTCCGGAAGGCATAGTTCAACCGATGCAAGGCAGCGTTGAGGGCGTCGAGGCGGACCGCCGCTCCGGAGTGCGGCTGGACGATGAAGGCGGAGCGCAGGCGACCGACAGCAAGACTCGATATCTGTCGACGGGAGTAGCGGTGCTGCTGGCAGCCGCCGCATCGCATACCGATAATGAGCACGGGACGACGGACGCGGCGGGCGATCCAGGCGTGCGAGCGGGCGCCGGCGTGTCTGGATCGGGAATTACCGGAACGTTGATTTCACTGGCGGCCAAGTCGCAGCCGGTGTCCATGGCGTTTGCGGCTTATGGCGCGGGGACCTCCGTTTACAATAATTTCTTGTCGCGCGGAAAAGATGTAGTGTTCATAAAAAATACGCCGCTGGAGATTGGGTTCAGCGAGCCACACCAGAAGGCCGCCGAGAAAAAACCCTGAGAGCAGCCCTGTCGAATAATGAACCGCCTTCTTTTGCTATACTAGATAATTGACAGCTAGATTACCTGTGACATAGGCTGCAAGCGCGAGGGCTCCTCCCCGTGCAGCACGATACCGCACTTCCCTGGCTGGCATTGTCTCTGACGCGCGGCATCACGGCACGCCTTTCAGCGCGGTTGCTGAAGCAGTCGGCTCGCCGGAAAATGTTTTTCGCGCGCCACTGCGGCAACTGGAAGGGTGCGAACTGCCCGCTCAAGGGCGCAGGCCATCCTCAAAAGGAGGCATTCAAGCGCGTGGAAAAAGAGCTGGCGGCGATTCGCGGGATTCCCGGCTGTCAGCAGGTGAACTGGAGCGAGCCGGAATATCCGCAGACGCTGCTTCAAATCCACGGCCTCTAGTGCTCTTGTTTGCGGGCGGCGACGCGCAAATATTGAATGCGCCGAGTCTTGCGGCGGTGGCGCGCGCCGCCCAGCGCTTTACCTGACGCAGATGGCGGACCGCCTGGCGCGAGATTTGGCGGCGCGAGGGATGGTGATCGTCAGCGGGCGGGCGCGCGGCATTGACGCCATCGCCCATCATGGCACCATGGATCGCAAACGGCCGCGCTATCGACGTTCTCGGTACGGGCGTGGATGTCTGCTACCCCAAGGAAAACAAAAAAACTCTACGAAAAAGTATTGGAGCGTGGCGCCATCCTCAGCAAGTTTCTGCTGGGCACGCATCCGGCGCCGGAAAATGTTCCGATTCGCAATCGCATCGTGGATGCCGCTGGGAGCAATTATTATCGAAGGTGCGCAATACTCGGGCCCGTTGATCACGGAGCGGTTGGCGTTGCAATTTGGCAGGGAAGTATTTGGAGTGCCGGGGAATGTGACGCAAGCGGCGAGCTGCGCGCCGAATTTTTGATTAAACAAGGGCAAAGCTGGTGACGTGCGCGGAGGATGTCATCGAAGAGCTGCCCGCACCGGTCCGCGCAGCGCTGACGCAACTCGAGCAACCCGAAGCCGGGCAACGCAACCTGCTGGTGGCGGCGTCGTTAACCGGCAGCGGGCAAAAAATTACGCGCTGCTCAGTTCCGACGACCCTCGCCCGATTGACGACATCGTGGAGCGAACTGGGCTCAGTTCCTCCGACGTGCTGGCCACGCTTTTTGATCTTAGATGAAAGGATTTGTGCGGCAACTGCCGGGAAAACAGTTCAGCAAAATTATGTTGTAGGCGGATGCGCAGCCGGCGGCAGCGGTCCGCGGATGCAATATTAATGATGGCGCGCGACTTCCCAACTATCTGAATCCAATACGTTTATCGAAATTGCGAAACGCCGCGTGAAACATTCGCGCCACTTCGCGCATCTTCATGTAAGTTAGCGAGAAGGGCACAGGCCTCACCGAGTGTCTTCCAGCAAAAGGATACGGAGTTAAAACAGCAGAATGGCTCGTTCGCTCGTCATTGTCGAATCGCCCGCAAAGGCGAAGACGATCAACAAGTATTTGGGCAAGAACTACATCGTCAAAGCTTCGATCGGTCACGTACTGGACCTGCCGAAAAAGACGATCGGTATTCGTTTGCCCGATGAGCCGGATGAGACTGACGCCACGCCAAAGAAGAAAGTTCGCGCAAAAAAGGGCAGCAAGAAATTGAAGGTCAAGCCGGTGCGCAAGCCGGTGACTCTCGACGACGTGAAGATTTTCGAGCCGACGTTGCAGATCATCCACGGCAAGCTCAAGGTCATCAACGACCTGCGCAAGGCGGCGAATACCGCCGACGCGATCTATCTGGCGGGCGACCCGGACCGTGAAGGGGAAGCGATCTCCGCGCACCTGGCGATGGTGCTTTCGAAGCCGTCCAAATTTGTGGAGCAGGAAGCTAGCGCGCCGCGTTGGAAGAAGAACGCCAAGCCCGTGCCGGTCGAGGAAGAAAAGGATAAGGCTGAGCCGAAAAAAGAAATTCCCGCAACCGATCCGAAAAAGATTTTTCGCGTCACGTTTAATGAAATTACGCCTAAGGCGATTCGCGCCGCATTCGAGCATCCTCGCGAGGTAAACGCCGACCTAGTGGACGCGCAGCAGGCGCGCCGAGTACTTGACCGCATCGTGGGCTACAAAATTTCGCCGTTATTGTGGAACAAGGTGCGCCGCGGGCTTTCCGCAGGGCGCGTGCAGACCGTTGCGCTGCGCCTGATCGTCGAGCGCGAGCAGGAGATTCGCGCGTTCATTCCGCAGGAATATTGGTCGATTCACGCAATGCTGGCCGCGAGCGAACCGCCGCTGTTCGAAGCCAAGCTTTCGAAATACAAGGGCGAAGACATCGCCATTAATAATCAGGAAGGGGCGGATGCCGTTCTGGCCGCGGTGAACAAGGCCAGGTGGGAAGTTGGGTCGGTCACTCAGAAAGAAAAGCGCCGCAATCCACCGCCGCCGTTCACGACTTCGAAATTGCAGCAGGCCGCGTACAACCGTTTGCGTTACACCGCGAAGCGCACCATGGCGCTGGCACAGCGTTTGTATGAAGGCGTGGAGTTTGGCGCAGAAGGATCGGTCGCGCTGATCACTTACATGCGCACGGATTCCGTGAACGTTTCGCAAGATGCGCTGGCGCAGGTGCGCGAGCTGATTCCGGAGCGATTCGGTTCGAACTATCTGCCGGAAAAGGCGAACTATTACAAGTCCAAGAAAGACGCGCAGGAAGCGCACGAAGCAGTTCGCCCGACGGATGTTTCGCGCGCGCCGGAAGATGTGCGCAAATATCTGGACGACGATCTGTTCAAGCTTTATCAATTGATCTGGCAGCGGTTCGTGGCTTCGCAGATGCTGCCGGCGGTTTTCGATCAGACCACCATTGATATTTCGGCGGGGGATTACACTTTTCGAGCGACCGGTTCGGTGCAGAAGTTTGACGGTTACCTGCGCGTTTATCAACTCCCCGTTGCCAACGCAGACCGCGAAGACGACGAAAAAAGCGATGAAGGCGAAGGCAATGCGCTGCCGCGTGTCAGCGAAGGGCAAATATTAAAACTCGACACCATTCGTCCCGAGCAGCACTTTACCGAGCCGCCGCCGCGCTACACGGAAGCAACGCTGGTAAAAGATTTGGAAGAAAAGGGAATCGGCCGGCCTTCCACGTATGCGGCAATTATTTCGACCATTGTCGAGCGCGAGTACGTGAAGAAGGAACAGGGCCGTTTTACGCCGACCATGCTGGGCGAACGCGTCAGCGTCCTGCTGGTGAAAAGCTTTGAAGACGTATTCGACGTGACCTTTACCGCACGCCTGGAAGAAGAGCTCGATGAAATCGAGGAAGGCAAGCTGCATTGGCGCGAAGCGGTAAAGGAATTCTGGGAAAAATTTATCGTGGACCTGGATCGCGCGGGCGACGAGATGCTCTCCTACAAAGCAGGCATCCCGACCGGCAAAACCTGTGAAAAGTGCGGGCAGGGCGAATTGCTGGAACGCATCAGCCGGCACGGATTTTTTCTGGGCTGCTCGCGCTATCCGGACTGTGATTTCATTCAGGACCTTTCGCCGGAGCTCGGCGAAGAGGGCGACGCGGAAAGCAAAACCGAATATTGCGATAACTGCGGCAAGGAAATGGCCATCAAACGCGGCCGCTTCGGCACCTTCCTCGCTTGCACCGGCTATCCGGATTGCAAGACCACCCGCCGCATGGTGCAGGGCACGCGCATCGCGCTGCAGCCTGACGAACCGCTGGATGAAAAATGTCCCACTTGCGGCAACGGTCTGGTGAAAAAACACGGCCGCTTCGGCGAATTCATCGGCTGCACCGGCTATCCGAAATGCAAATACACGCGGCCGATCACGTTGGGCATCAAATGTCCGAAGTGCCACCAAGGCGAATTTGTGCGCCGAGGCAGCGCCGGACGCGGCGGGCGAGCGCGCATTTTCTACGGTTGTTCGCGTTATCCGGATTGTGATTTCACCACTCCGAATCAGCCGCTTCCCGAGCCGTGCCCCAAGTGTGGCGCCGACTTCATCGTCGAGAAAAAATCAAAGATTGGATTGGTGCGCACCTGCATCAAGGAAGGCTGCGATTGGGAAAAGCTGGTCGATGAGCCGCCACCGCAGGCGAAACCCGAAGAGGTGGTAGCGCCCGTCGGAGCAAAGTCCTAGTAAATTGTCTTTGAGGCTTCTGAACAATTTGAATCAGGAAGCCTTATCGTTGAACTCTTCCTACCTGCTCACCGGCAGCTCGAAATTTTCGTCGGTGTAAGCCAATATCGGCGTTCCCTCTTTAATGTCGACATTCTTGCCGTGTTTGATAAGTCCGATTGGCCCAAACAAGACAGTCAAGGCAACCGCGGTCCCCTCTTTTCCCTGGCCTTCTTTGCCTTTGGTACCGCGAAGTTTCAATCGGGTGTCCCCGACGATCAGATATTGCAATCGCATGTTCAGTTCACCCGCCTTGCCAATCATCCCGGCTTTTTTGGCGTGAGTGATAGTTCCTACCGCTTTTGCGCCTGCTTTCGCAATCACGATATCGCCAATCTTCAGATCCTGATCGAGAACCAGGTTGACGGGATCGTCTTCGGCCGCGGTTTTTGAACTAAGGTCCTGAGAAAATTTCAGATTGACGTCGGCGCCTTCTTTCAAAATGAGTCTTTCAGGCACCGGCGAGGGTGCGGGAGTTGTCGCGGTAACGACCGGCGTCGCCGCTCTGGCGTCAGTTTGAGCAGCAGCTTGGGGCTCTTGCGCCAGCGCGACTCCCACGAGCCATAGGGACAAAATCAGGCCGCCCGAAGCAGTTCGAAGTTTCATGAGATTCCTCCTCTTTCGCCTTGCGCCTGCAAATTTCAATAGTGGAGTTTGGACAGCCTGAGCGTATCACCATTTATGATTACAACGGATTGAAGGTACCCAACATGCTAACGGCGGGCACATCGACTCACGATTGATCTTTCGCATCTAACAAGTAGCGCTACTCTATAGACGCGATGTCCGTGCGGAGCGTCTTCGGATCAACATGCTGCAAGCGATTGAAAAATATTTGGAGTACCTGCGATCGGTGAGGAATTCCTCGCCGCACACGGTGCTGAACTACGGCAAGGATTTGCAGCAATTCGCCGCGTACCTGGCGCCGCCGGAGGAAAAAATTCCCGCACTCGCGAAAATCTCGCACCAGATCATTCGCGAATACGTTGGGCATCTTCATTCGCAGGGCCTGCAGAAGAGTTCCATCGCGCGCAAGCTCGCGTCGTTGCGTTCGTTTTTCAAACATTGCGTGCGCGAAGGCATGCTCAAGGAAAATCCGGCGCGCCTGGTGCCGACACCGAAATTGCCCAAGCGCATCCCCTCGGTACTCTCCGCGGAAGAGATGAACGGGTTTTTGAATCAGCTTGCTGGACCGGCGAAGCCCCCAATCGATTCCAAGGCGTCGGTCCACCTAGCCCTGGCCACCCGTCCCGCAAAGCGCATCTCGTCGGGCGACGAAGGGCTGCTCTTGAAACGCGATCGCGCCCTGCTGGAGCTTCTCTACGCAGCGGGCCTGCGCGTCAGCGAGTTGACCGGACTGAATCTTGCCGACATGGATAGGCGGGAAAAAATGTTGCGCGTGCGCGGCAAAGGCGACAAAGAACGCATCGTGCCTTACGGCGGCAAAGCGCAGGAGGCGCTGGAAGCCTATTGGCCGGTTCGCGAACAATTGCTCTTGCAGTCAGGCCCGGGAAGGCGGCGCCGGGGCGCCGCGCACAGTGAAGCGATCTTTCTGAATTACGCGGGACGCAGGCTGACACAGCGTTCCGTCGGCCGCATCGTCAAAAAATACGTTCGCCTGGCTAACATGAATTGGGATTTGCACCCGCACTCGCTGCGCCACGCCTTCGCCACGCATCTTCTCGCCGATGGCGCTGATCTTCGCGCCATTCAGGAGCTTCTGGGTCACCAATCCCTCTCCACCACGCAAAAGTACACGCATGCCTCGATCCGCCAGTTGATGGACATCTACGACAAATCCCACCCGCACGCGTAGCCAGGTTCGGGCTCCCGGTATTAGGGAAATGCCATTCTCCGATAACCTGTGCCCTTGTGACTTTTGCGCCTCGACTGAGTCTTGCAAGCGTCCCCCGTCAATTTCGATGGTTTCGTGGAGCTGGTGATTCGTAGGTGGCATGCCGTCCTGGGAAGTCTTCGAGCCTTCGGTTGCCAAGCTCTACGGTGTCGTAGGCGTATACTAGGATTTCGTAGTTGTCCTGCGTGCGGCGGAAGGAATAACGCAGAGAGCAAAGAGGACGCACGGATTGGGCTGGCGATCATACCCATCCGGCTGCCGTTTCGACTTGTTGAGCCGTCTATTGCGGACATCCGGACGCGGAATTAGCCTAGGCGTCGGCTTACTCGTTTACGGCTCGGACCGCATTCCGGTCTTATACCGATCTCGGTCGGGCTGCTGATTGCCATGCTATTTTATCTTTGGTTTCATGAAGTGGAAGTGGAGGATGCGGGATTCTAACCCACCGCCGCGCCCCGTTTCCTAGAGTCGCTACGGAACCAAACGCGTTGACGCTGCCGCACATAACCCCGTATAATCATGGTTTGTCTTTAGCTCTGGAGGAGTGATGTACGCCGTAATCAAGTCCGGGGGAAAGCAGTATCGTGTCGCTCCCGGCGACACCATTCGTGTGGAAAGTGTATCTGGCGAAGTGGGCGAGCAGGTGAAGTTCGGCTCGATTTTGAGCGTACACACCGACGACCAGAAGATTCTGACCGGCGGCGATGCCTCCAAGGCAACCGTTACCGGCAAGATCGTTGAACAAGGCCGCGGCAAGAAAGTCATCGTCCTTAAGTTCAAGAAAACAAACCAATATAAGATTCAGCGCGGCCATCGCCAGAACTATACGGCCGTGCAAGTCAGCGACATTAAGCTGTAGCGTACGCAATCCTGCGTGTGCTCTATCTTTTTCGCGATGTAAGCTTGCTTGAACCGGCCTCGCGCGTGGAAGAAGCGCTCTCTCAAAATATCGAATCTCGGAAGGGAATTGCATCATGGCACACAAAAAAGGTGGCGGCTCCTCTACAAACGGCCGCGATTCACACGGCCAACGGCTGGGCGTAAAGCGCTTCGGCGGCCAACTGGTCAACGCAGGGACGATTCTGATTCGCCAGCGTGGTACCAAACATCAAGCCGGCGAAAACGTCGGCCAGGGCAAGGACGATACGCTCTTCGCTCTCGTCACCGGCCACGTGAAATTCGAAGACCGCGGCCGTCGTGGACGCTTCATCAGCGTCACCCCGGCTCGAGCTTCCGCCTCAGCCGAAGCCGTCAACTAGCCCTCACTATTTGTGGGGCTCGGTTTAGGTAGCAGGACCTGCCTGCGGCAGGCAGGCTTTACCTCACCTGCTCTCTTGCAGAGTACAGACTGAAGTCTGTGCCAGCAAAACCGCAAAAGTGATTGCGCGTAACGCTTCGCCACAAAAGGGGACCTATAGTTCTTCTTTTGCTGAGCCCAAAGGATTTAACCGCCACTCGACCTGATCCACGTTGTCAGCCTGAGCATATCCGACAGATATGCGAAGGATCTCAACTTAAAGTCCGCCGCAGACGTTTCCTGATAGGATTCTTTGCAATGTTCGTTGATGAAGCCAAAATCTACGTAAAAGCCGGCGACGGCGGCAACGGTTGCGTCGCGTTCCGTCGCGAAAAATACGTCCCACGCGGCGGTCCGGCCGGCGGCGATGGCGGCAGAGGCGGGAGCATCTACCTAGAAGCCAATCCCAACGACAACACGCTGCTACGCTACCGCTACAACCGCGAGTTCAAAGCCGACCGTGGCCGCCACGGGGAAGGTTCGAACTGTACGGGCCAGGCTGGCGACGATATGACGTTGCTCGTGCCGGTTGGTACCGTCGCGTACGATCAACACTCAAACCGGATCATTGCCGATCTCGCCGCACCGGGGCAGCGCGTTTTGATCGCGCACGGAGGAAACGGCGGCCGCGGCAATCAACATTTTGCAAAGCCGTGGCACCAAGCGCCGCGCGAGCACGAAGACGGCCAGTCCGGCGAAGAACGCCACCTGCGCCTCGAATTGAAATTGCTCGCCGATGTTGGTCTGGTCGGCTATCCGAACGCCGGCAAGTCCACGCTGATTTCCGTCATTTCCGCCGCGCGTCCCAAAATTGCCAATTATCCTTTTACCACGTTGGAGCCGAATCTTGGCGTGGTCAGCGCCGATAGCGTGCCGCAATCCGCCAGCAGTGGCGCCGGAAAAGAAAGCAACGACATCGGCCGCACCTTCGTCGTGGCGGACCTGCCCGGCTTGATCGAAGGAGCGCACGAAGGCGCGGGCCTTGGGATTCGTTTCCTGCGCCACGTCGAGCGCACGCGGCTGCTCGTTCACCTCATTGACACCAGCGATTTCACCGACGCCGATCCCGTGCGCTCGTACGAAGTCATTAATGGCGAACTGCTAGCTTTCAGTCCCGCGCTCGGCGAAAAGCCCATGATTGTCGTTGCCACTAAGCTGGACGCCACAACTGATCGCACACATCTTAAAGAGCTACGGGCCTTCTGCGCCGAACACCATTTGCCGTTCCACGCCATTTCCGCGGTTACCGGCGAAGGCGTTCGCGACCTGGTGCTTGCCATGGCTGACGCGTTGGAAAAAATCCCTAAGTCCACCGCGCCGCATCCAGACGCGCCGGATTCCGTATCCGAAGCGGCCAATCAGCAATAAAGCCGAAGAAAAAACCTACCACAGACACAGAGGAA